>OBDN01000014.1_pt1 | contig 92465 bp, 82 predicted proteins | sample 1518141 | NCBI WGS metagenome assembly OBDN01 (sample SAMN01760937, study PRJEB22395) | human gut metagenome
ACCACATTCCGGCAGGTGCAAAGCTCTATTAAGATGATGTAAAGATGTACCGTTTTACCAAATAGACGGGACGTACTTCATTTGATAAAAAACTAAAAAAACAGCGATTTACATCAAACTTACATCAATTGATGCAGAAATCGGTGCAAGCAAGAAAAAATCGCATAATTAGCAGAATGAATGGGCAGTCCTGAAATCGGGATTGCCCATTTTTAGAAGAAAGACGAAAAACTCTTGACCTGCACGCAGCGTATACGCTTATACTATCAACATAAATCATAAGGAGGTGCATCGGATGTTATTAAATGAAATTATAAATGAGGTTGGAATGACAAAGCGTGCAGTTAAGTATTATGAAGAAAAAGGATTGCTGTCAGTGGATAAAGATAACAATGGTTATCGTAACTATACTGCACAAGATGTTGAAACTTTAAAAAAGATTTCAGTATATAGAAAACTCGGTATTAGTATTAAAGACATACAGAGCCTTTTGGAAACTGGCGACAAAAGTATTCTTCTTCGTATTTATCAAGAAAAAGTGCAGGAAAAAGTTTTAAAAGACTCAGAACTTGAAGCTTTGAAGCAATTTATAGATGATGGTGACGCAGACAAAGCAAATGAGGCACTTGATTATCAAACCGTTGAAAATGCAATTGAGTCTTTGCTACCGGGAAAAGAATGGGGAGATTATTTTAAAAGTCATTTCAAACCATTTCTTAATGTAAGGTTGAAGACTCTGGAACAGAAGCAGGCACTACAGAATATATTAGAATATTGCGATGAAACGACATTGAAAGTTCCTTTTATTATGGGAATAGGTGCGAAGATGATAGGTGGGATTGCACAAGAAACCAGAACCGCAGATGAGATGATAGCCTATTATCGTGATATGAGTGAAAGTGAATATGAAAGACTAAAAGAAAAAGTATGGAAAGGTGCTAAAATGAAAAACGGTATAATGAAATACCATCCAGCATTTATTGCACAGAGAAAAATGCAGAAAGAGTTACAAAATAAAGGATATAACGATATATTCATTCCTAATTTAATGGTTCTGTCTCCAACGTATGCAGAATATAAGAAAGCGTTAGATAATGTGAACGATAGAATGTGTAGAGAACTTGGACTGTATTATGATAGCAATTATAACTTAGTTATTAAAAAAGATAATTCTAAGTAAAAGTTAAACTACCCTTTGGAAGAGGAGAAATCCTTTTCTCAAAGGGCTTTTTCTATTTATACGGATATTCGCAAACTACAAGATAAAGCCAAAACTTCATATACTCTAAGCACAAGGAGGTTGAGGTTTGGCTATGAACAACAGTTTAGCAGAAGTACACCCAGAGCTTATTGCGGAATGGTCGGAGAAGAATTTACCGCTTACACCTGATGATATTACCTTTGGTTCAAATAAAAAAGTATGGTGGAAAGGTACTTGCGGACACGAATGGCAAACAAGCGTTAAGGCTCGTTCTAATGGAGAAAAATGTCCGATATGTTCCGGTGCGAGAGTGATTGCAGGTATTAACGATTTGGCGACATTAGAGCCGTTACTGGCAAAGCAGTGGTCAAAAAAGAATAAGATAAAACCGACAGAGGTTTCTATTGGTTCTCATAAGAAAGTGATTTGGAGATGTGAGAAAGGACACGAGTGGGAAGCTGCCGTTAAGAGCAGGACAATAAATAAAACAGGTTGCCCGTATTGCTCCCATAATAAAGTGTTGGCAGGATTTAATGACCTTGCAACGCTTCTGCCGGATATAGCTGCCGAGTGGTCGGACAGAAATTATCCGTTACTTCCAACTCAGGTTACGGTCTTTACCAATCGTAAGGCTTGGTGGAAGTGTAAGGATTGCGGCAGAGAGTGGAACGCCCTTATTTCTACCTGTTCCGGTGGCAGTAAATGCCCGTATTGCAGTGGGTACATATTCCTGAAAGGGTTTAACGCTTTGCAGACAACACACTCTGAAATTGCTTTTGCGTGGTTGGAGAAGAACTTACCATTGAAGCCTGATGAAGTAAATGCAAAGTCGAGGAAAAATGTCTGGTGGAAATGCAGTAAATGCGGTAACGAGTGGAAATCAGTTATCAATGCCCGTGTGAAAGGTACGGTATGCCCCGTTTGTGCGGAGAGAGAAGTCCTTGCCGGATATAATGATTTGGCGACAACAGACAGTCAGCTTCTCAGCGAATGGGATTATGAACAGAATAAATTGAAACCGACACAAGTATCATGAACTTCAGCAAAGAGAGCGTGGTGGAAATGCAGGCACGGTCATTCATGGAGTATGAAGATAAATGAAAGAACGATATTGAATAAAGGCTGCCGAATTTGTGAGCAGGAGTATTTGTCATTGTTCCCTGCTTTGGCGGTCAGCTATTATTCTAATAGGAAAGACTTGAAAGCAGAACTTGGTTCTGACCAATTGCATGGAGTTCCGCTTGAAACATACATACCTTCAGAAAAACTGGCTATTGAGCCGGGAAGTGCTGATGAGAATATAGAAATAATGAAAGCGTATATGTGTAAGCAACGAGGAATAAGGCTGATTAGCTGCCGATGAAAGGCACAGAACTGGATTATGCTAATAGCTTAAAGAAAGCTTTTCAGAGCGTACATATTTTTATTTCTTCCGATACCGAGGAAGATGTGGAGATAATCAAAAATACATTTCAAAGATGGAGGGAGAGCCCATGAGAGAGAAAATCTATCATCTATACTTAAATGAAGAAGAACGAACTCGAGTGTTACAATCGCTCATTGAACTGAAGAACAATTTAGCATCAGTCAGGTAACCACGAGCAAAGCGGTAAGCCGAACTTGTGAAGATATAGATGGGGCAACCTTATCCTATGCGGAAATCAAGGCAGTTGTTACGGGTAATCCGCTGATTAAGGAGAAGATGGAGATTGACAACGATGTGCAGAGACTGAAACTGCTAAAAGCATCCTATGATAACCAGCAATATGCATTGCAGGATAATTTCATGATCCGATATCCGAAGCTGATAAAGGCTGCAAACGAGAAACTTGCCTGTGTCAGGGAAGACATCAAGCTTCGGGATAAAGAGTTATTGGAGCATCCGGACTTTGCAATCACAGTAGGTAAGTTTACTTATACGGAAAGGGCAGATGGCGGTGCTGTTATGCTGGAGGCGGTAAGTAAATGTAAGACCGGGGATACAACTGCACTTGGAAGCTTCCATGGGTTTGAACTTCATGTGGAGAAGAATTTCATGGGAGTGAATTACTTAATCCTTCGGGGAAAGACAGAGTATAAGGTAGAGCTTTCCACTAGCCCGGTGGGCAATATGGTAAAGCTTGAGAACTGTTTTAACGGTATTCACGAGAATGAGGAATATCTGTTAAAAAAGATAGAGCAGTACGAAAACGATCTGGCTGCATCCAAGGAAGAGTATGAGAAACCATTCATGCACGAAGAGGAACTTCAGCAGAGGCTTTCAAGGCAGTTTGAACTAAATGCCCAGCTCGACCTTGAGAACGAAAAGGTTGCGGATGCAGACCTTGGAGGGATTGAGGAAGAAAAGAGCATGAATGTAGCGGAAAACCAGTTGCCTTATCAGACAAGGCAAGACAAACCAAGATAAAGAAGTGCCCTGCCAATGGCGGGGCATTTCTGATGGGAGGAATTTTTATGAGCAGAAGAAAAGTGTTTGCAGCACTATTCATAGTGGTGGGTATTTTGTTTTTTGCCATTCCGATTGTATATCACTACACCGGGATGAGGGAGACAGAGAAGCTTACGCAGGAATTTGAGCAGAATTTGGAGGAAGTGCAGGAAGATGAGACAGAGGTGGAAGAAACCGGGGAGGAGGAAACCGAAGCCGCCATTAGTGAAGCGGATGCAGCCATATTTGCAGAGGGGGATGTTATCGCCATTCTGGAAATTGAGGCATTAGACATACGCTATCCGGTAGTGGATGGATGTTCCTCCTCAAACCTAAATAAGGCAATCGGGCACATGAGTGAGACCGGACGAATCGGAGAGAAGGGAAACTGTGTGTTATGCGGTCATAATGGAAGCAGATACGGAGAGTTTTTTACCAATCTTCACAAGGTTTCCATTGGGGATATCGTAACCCTTCTTGATACAGAAGGGGTGCTCCATTCTTATGAGGTTACGGAAACCTTCGTGGTAGGTCCTTTCGATCATTCGATTCGTACACAGGGAGAAAGGGAAGAATTAACCCTTTTTACCTGTGCGGAGAAAGGAACCAAGTGGTTTGTGGTAAAGTGTGCTCCTGCAAGTGAGGAGGTTGCTTATGAAGAATAAGAAAAAATACCGTCTCGGAGAAGTGAAAGAGAATGTATCTGAGATGGAATTTGAAGACAGATGCGATGAGATTGTGGAAGTGGATGATGACATGCAGCTGTTAATCAGCGGTTGCCCGCATCTACTTTGATGACAGTTTCATCGTGAATAATGTGAGCATCCTTCAGGGCAAGGATAAGGTGTTTGTGGCAATGCCTTCTTACAAGACAAAGCAGACAGACGTGCATAGCAAGCCTGTATATCAGGATGTGTGTTATCCGGTAACGAAGGAATTTCGTGAGAAGCTTTATTCCGAGATTGTGAGCCAGTATGAAAAGGCAAAGGAGCAGAGCGAGAATAAGGCAAAGGAAGCGGCACAGACACAGGCACAGCAGTCGAAAGACCAGTATATGAAGGCGGATGGGAAGGAATTGCCCTTTCGCTAATGACAATTAATGATAAGGCAGAGTGGCCGGAAAGCTGCTCTGCCGGAAATGGAGGAAACGATGATGGAAGATAAACCGATGATCGGAGAAGAGGTATTACAGCAAATCTTAGGAGCACTGAACGGAAACGGAATGCAGCAGGCTGCAAACGGAGTTTATGAGCTTTGTGCTTATGTGGATAGTATGACACATAAGGTGGAAGACATGACAGAGGAGATTGCAAGACTGCGTGAAGATATCCAGAAGATGCAGGAGGATACCTTCACAAACAGACTTAAGAAGTTGTTATCGGAAGCTGCTGACCGTCTTGAGAAGCGTTGTGATGAGATAAAACAGCAGATCTTCGAGGTAAAGGAGAGCATTAAAAGTAAAGCAGGGGAAATCATGGCAGATTTCAAAATGCGTGGAATGGCAGCACTTAACCGGGTATCTGAGTTTATCGGTCTGAAAGATAAACTTGTAGGTATCCGAAACAAGGTCAAAGAAGGCATTGCCGATACCAATCGCACCATTGCCAAGATTGATTCCTTTGGAAAAGGTATGCGTGAAGCAGGACAGAAGGTAGCCAATACGTTCAGAACCTTTGCGGACAAAGAACAGGTGGATTACTCTGACAAGGAAAAGAAATTCTCCAAGACAGAGGTGGTAAAGAAACCCTGGAAGTGGCAAAAAAAGGTATATGAATCTATGGTGCTTCATTTGGACGCAGCCATTGATAAGGTAGAGGATTTATCGAGGGATGTGGAATTAGACAGAATGGAGAAGAAACAGATTGATAAACCGGAGCAGGTGACAGAACCCCGAGATGCAATCGCACTGGTACCTTCTGTGGCGGAACCGACAGAGTATCAGTTTGGGGCAGAGGCATTTGAGGCAGCATATCCTAAAATGGATTCTGCCATCAAGCCGGATGAAAAAGCCCCTTCCGTTCCCAAGACCGGGAAGGTGAGGTAGAGGCTTATGACGGATAAGGAGAAAAGGTACTGGGCATATTTTCTGAATGTGCATGGTAAGATTGAATACTATGAGCAGTGTTTAAGATGTGTTCATACTTGTAAGCAGAGCTTCCGGATAAGAGGACTTCAGTGTAAGAAGTATTAAGCAGATTGAATAATGTAGAGGCGTGTCACTGTATCGAAAGGTATGGTGGCATGTCCTGTCTTATTGTGCTCATAATGGTAAAAATGTTAAATGCAGTTGTTGGCAAGTATAATAATAGTCAGGATATATATCATTGATTGGCCATTATCTAATAGTTTGTAAAAAACTATGTGTTCACCTTACATTACGCACCTCACATTATGCAATACGTCGATTGAGTTCAATTTGCAATTTGCACGATTTGTGCGATTTGCACGGTTCAATTTGCGCAATTGCGATAGTAGTTATAATGCTTGTGATAGCGTGAACTCGCATCGAAATGCGAAAACGTAATTGACGAGAGAGAATGGTTTAGTTATAATGAAGAAGAGTATATCGACAGTGTTTATGATGGATAGGTGAAAGAATGGCTATATCATATAATAAACTATGGAAGAAATTGATTGATAAGAAAATGAGCGCTGCTGACCTAAGAAAGATGGCGGATATTGCGCCCAATACTATGACAAGAATGAAAAAGGATCAAGAAGTAACTATTCAAGTGTTAGAACGAATATGTAAGATACTGGATACTGATTTTGGTGAGATAATTGAATATATTCCGGATCATGATATTAATGAATTTTCGCGAGGAAAATAGATATCTGTAGCATATTTCACTCCCCATATCCGGAAGAGATATAGGGAGTGAAATTAAAACAAAATCGTGCAGATTACGGATGTATTACATGTGAAGGTTCGTTTTTGCAACCTCATAAGCATGGAGTTTTTGTACATCTCCTCTGGTTTGTGAGGCAAGACGGTCGATTCTTCCTCTGGCTGATTCGTCCGAGATGCTTTTGAACGATGTAAGGTATTTGTCGGCGCTAAAGTTCGTGTCGTTGTAGGCGCTAAGATCAACATTGTAGGTTGTTTCGAGTCCGTTAAGAACTGCATGGAAAAGTTGGTTAAAATCCTTTGATTTAAAATCGGTTACCATAGTCTTTGAATCATAGGAGCCGTTCATTATTGAAAGATAAATGTAGCCAGCAACTGGTTTTCTATCACAGAATCGATTGATGACGGCGTTTACTAATGAATGCATATCTTCTTCAAGCGTAATTTTATTAGCAACACTGTTTGCAATATCTGTGGAGCTTTCAATGTTGTTTTTGTTATACTTCATGGAGTCAAGCTTGTTGATTGATTCATTATCTTCGTCAGAGACTGTTGTGTCGGATTCGGTGTGTTTAGCATTTGCACCATAGCTACGAGCAAGATCTGTAAGAATATTATGCTGTATGTAAGCTCTAAGATTGTATACAAAGAACTTAGGCTTATCAAAAAGCGTATCGATTCTTACACGGCCGATATTGTTGATTTTTACCGGCTTGCCATTGATCATTTTTGTCGTTGATTTTTTTATAGTGCTGTAGAGGCCTAAGAAGGTAAGTGATACAGCTTCATACAGAAGATCATACTCATGCTTATCTTCATAGTACTGAGAAGTGTACGCATTAGCAATTGAAGTAATTAAAGCATGAGTATCCTGCTCGTGAAGAAGAACCAGGATCAATTCTGTTAAGGAGTTAGAAAACGCTTTGTCCAAGGAGGTGTACTCGGGATTAGCTTTCAACATGCTGGGGGTCAATCCTCTTTCCCTGAGAGAGAGAAGGGCTCTTTCGATAGTGACCTGAGATTCGCTTTTGCGGTATTTTGTGTTATTCATATATTATTCCTCCTTTGAGATGTTTGTTATCTTCTAAGGAGAAATATATTTTTTGTATATCTTTGTAGTAATGTGGCGGATGTATGTTTTATCTTTGTACTGGAGACTTATTTGTTTGTGGAGGTGGATATGAATATATCGTTAGGAAGAATATATGATGTATTGATAACTGAGATAGGAGTTTTAACTATTCCGAGAGAAGACCACTATGAAATAAGAAATCTATCTAATATATCGAAAAAGACTATGTTCACAAGTAGTCGTGATACTTCGGGGACTAATATAGGGGCTTTATATAAGGCAAACGCATTGTTCAAAATTGATATTTATACAGAACACAAACCATCTATAAAAGACTTAGTGGAAAATGGGACTATTGAGGCGAATGGTGGAGCTCAGGGTGCTGCTATTCAAATGTTGAGTTTATTGTCATTACGTAAACTCAAGGACGAAGCCTCATATTTAAAGAAAGTTCTAGATTACAGTATTATTTATAGGGTAGCTGTTAATGAGGGTGTAGAAGTCCTTAATAAAACACTTGAATGCCAAAAGGATAGTGAAATAGAGCAAATAGGCGATATTGTACATGAAAAATATGAAAACGAATATATTTCTGTTCAAACTCATATTTATGAGCGACTAACCAATATTCTTCAGAAGATGGTCGCAGAGAAAAACGAGAATCTTTTGGGGCAGACAGGAAGGATATCCTTACCAGAATTACTGACAATATGTGTAGCCATATGTATTAGTGAGCTTACAATAAATGCGACAAAGAATAAGAGGGGAATCGAAGAGAAACAAGAAGAAGTAAAGCTGTATATAGGTGAAATGACAGCTTGCTCAAAGAGTAACAATATTGATCCGATTATAAAGTCATACTTTTTAAAATTATGGGATGAGTGTAGTTTGCTTTCGATTCGAGACCGCGGCGATGAAAGGACTCAGATAGAAAAGTATATATATCCTCATTTTTCAATTAATAAGGAAAAAAGGGACAGTCCGTTACTTTTTGAAAAGGGGAAAAATATAAAAAGAATATTGATTGCTGAATCAGGTCTTGGTAAATCTAGCTATTTAGATATGGTGACAAGCATATCCATTTATCGGGATGTATGTGAAGATGTTTCGGTTGATGAAAACAATAAGAAAAAGATAGGAGAACTTGAAAAGAAACTGGGTTTAACAGAAATGATAATGCCTGTATTAGTCAGAGCTGGTGAATACTTATGTGATGATGAAGGATTAAATGGATTGTTGTCATGCATAATTGGGGCTCCAACAGAAGAAGACTATATTTTTTGGATTGAGAAAATAAGATGTGCACAAGATAGAAGAATAGTCGTTTTGGTGGATGCCATAGATGAGATTGACTATAACAAAAGAGCTATCTTTCTTAAGGCACTTAATTCTTTCATGGAAAAGGTAGAAAATGCTTGTCTAATAGTTACATGTAGACCTATTGATCGTTCTTTTTTTGAAAGAAACCGTTTGTTTCGAGGAATTGAGGAGTGGAGATTAGAACCATTTGATCGCGAGCAGATGACTGAGTTTATAGCTGCAAAGATAAAAGCGGATACTCGAGGGGCAAACAAGGATGTAGATAAATTACTTGACGGTATTGTTGAAAATGATTATCTAAAGGGACTGGCACCGAATCCATATATGCTGGAAAAAATGCTTGTCCATGACTATTCAACAGGTGATAATTCAGCATACAGTACAATAAAGTTTCTGGTTAGCAATTTAATTAGCCGAAGATGGGATAAACTCTTTGAGGAGTATCCACAAATTGATATAGATGATTTTTCAGTAATTCTTGCGGGAATTGCATATAAAATGCTGACTAATAGAAGAAATATCGTTGAAAGAGTTGATCTGGTAAACGATTTTATGACAATGGCTAAACAGGCTGGATTAGAGGATAAGTTCCCGGAAAACATGTTTAGAGAGATAGTTAGTAGAATGAATAATGCTGCGGGGTTACTTATTTATGAGAATGATGGCTATAAGTATCAGTATCCTATTTTTGCACAATATTTGTCTGCAAAATGGATTTATGATCAGATAAAGTATATAGGAAAGAATACTAAAACCCAAGATGTTAATGTGATGGAAGAATTGCTGCCAACTTGTATAGTTGATGATGAGTGGTCAAATACAGTCACTATGCTATTTACTATTATCTGTGAAAGTGAGCCAAGGAACGAGTTCTTGAGTACTATATTATTCCGTAAGATGTTATGTATGGGAATGGGGAGCGAGAAAGAAGAATGTAAAATACAAATAAATAATGTATTTACTAGTGTTAAGGAACGGAAATTTGGAAACAATAATGTTGCTTTTGATAAAGAACAAAAGATAAGTATAGAAACATACAATAAAGCAGTAAAGAAGCAGGAGGAATAATTTATGTCTGATATTAGGGATGATTTCTTAAAAATGCTTGCGGAGCTTGGTGAAAAGTCGCCAGAGGAAGTTGCGGAGTTATTAGAAAAAATGGGAGATGTAGAAGGCGACGATGGAGCCGCAAATGTTTTTGCCAAAATGATAGAGGAGGAAAAGGAAAAAAGAAAAAGGGAAGCCGAGGGTGTGTGTAATAAGATAAAACACTTTTTTTCTGAAAACGAGTGGAGATACTCTGAAGTCATGCAAGGGGAAGTCCCCCTTTATGTTTTGAATTTCAAAATGCAAAATCTTAATATCTCATTAAGAATTTTAGTTGAGGCAGATCAGGAATGTATTAGATTTGATACAGTTTTGCCGATTGCATGCAAAAGTCAGAATCTCATAATACTTTCGTACAAACTAACAAATCTTAATATGCCGTTAAGATATGGTGCATTTCACGTGGATCAATCAGATAATGAAATATCTTATCGGTACACATTAGCCTATAAGGCGGATTCGTTTGACGAAGAGTTGTGTGAACGTGTGGTACATGCAATTGTTAGAACCGTTGATAGGTATTATGAAGAAATTGTAACATACGCACAAGGAACAGTTACTGAGGATGAAAAGAGAGAAGTTCTAATATCAATAAGGGATAATGTGAAGTATCTGAAAAAGGTATGATAGGTGGTTAGTATATATGACTGATTTGGAAAGATATTATAAAGAATCTATTATTTCTTCTTATTCGGATATCAGTTTTGCACGCTTATCGAACCCTGGAGAGTTGATTGATCGGTCTTTTTCTCTTCAAGATATTTTTTTCCCGACAAGATTATCGAAACCGGAAGAATACAAAGATTATAAATTTCAAACAGAAGGGGAATATGTTGAAGGAATCAACCAAAAAGAAGTTCATGAGGAGAATGAAAGATTAATTCGCGAAATTCTTTCGTTGTTGGATTTTGACAATGTTGGTGCGACTCTGATAGATGATAATTCCGAAAGCGATAAGAAAAAAGATTCTTCTTTTCCCGATAGTGGACATGAAAAGAATGCTGAAAGAGATCTGTACAACGATAATAAGAAATATGTAATTGATATTTCTAACGATGAATTGGCGGATTTAATTTTGGCTGATATAGAAGAAATGCTTTCAGGAGAGAATCAAATTATAGCTGATAGAAAGTATTATGCTGAACGAAAAATGATTCTTGGAAAGCCAGGAAGCGGAAAATCTACATATATTCGAAGATTGGCGATAGCATATGCTTATAATGAAAATGAGTTTATGAAAAAGAATAACTGGAAAGAGAATATGTTTCCAGTTTTTATCCAATTCAAGACGCTGTCAGGAGTTTTAAAGGAGAATCCTGAGTTATCAATTATGGCAAGAAATGACTTTGTTGGATTTCTTTACAAAGCCACTTGTTATGAACTAAAAAACTTTGAGAAAACTATTGAAATATCGGATTTCTCAAGCCTTTTGGAAGAGAAAATAAAAAATAATTGTCTATACGTTATTGTAGATAGTTATGATGAGATTAGTGAAGAAATACGATATGAGTTTACAAAAGATCTTGGTATTTTTTTGCGTAATAATGACAGTGTGAATTTATTAATTTGCTCGCGTATAGAAAGCATTGATTTAAGTAATGAAAAAAAAGGCCGCGTTACAGAAGAACTGTGCAGTATTCCTAATTTGAAGTATCAGAGTGTTCAAGATTTAAATGACTCAGAAATCACAGGATTTGTTGAAAAGTGGTTTGATGTTGTCTTTTGTGGTGAAGAAAAGAATAAGATTAAAGTTGAAAGGATTGTTAGGTCACTGCTTTCTCATAAATTAGCATATCTAGATAGGATAAAGGGTGTTCCTTTATATTTGTCAAATCTCTTATGTATTGCAAGAAACACTGGCGAAATACCCAAAAGTAAAGATGCCTTACTTGAGAAATTTGTGGAGCTATGCTTAAATAGTTCGTCAAATGAAGAAAATGAGTTTGAAAATCTTAAAAAACAGTTATCTTACTTGGCATATAAGATGACACTAGAGGAGAAGAAAATCATCAGGGAAAGAGAGTTAATAGTATGTTTAAAAGAATGCTATAATGAATTGGATGGCAGTTTTAATCCGGAAATACCAAAGGATAGCATAGAACATTATATTCATAAGGTTTTGCAATTGTGTAATAGAGGGGATGTATTTCGTATGTGTCTTACTATTTCTGGAGAGGATGTTTATCAGTTTACACATTTGCAATTTCAAGAGTATTTTACCGCATATGCTATCAATAAGTTATATTGCCCAAATGTCACAAGGCGAACTTTGCCCATAGATTTAGTAGAACCACACTTTAAGGATCGTAGATGGAAAGAAATATGTCTTATGGTGGTGTCGATGGAAAAGCAGAGGTGGGGTGCGGAAGAGTATGTTGAGAAACTTGTAGATTTGGTCAAAAATGAGGATGACAATTATTATTATAGCAATATGTTGTTTGATATTGTGTTGAATAATACGAATATGTCAAGAGAACTTAGATATAATGTTTATGAAACACTTTTTGGAGAGCACATTACTGATCGACAGATAAAGGACATATGTGACGGGATTGATAATGATGCTCTTTCAGATGAATTCTTATCGTATATTACGGAAAGATTTGAGCAAAGTACGGAAGAAGAAGATATTAAGTTCCACTTTGTTTGCGCAGTAGTAAAGGCGAAAGTGAGTGTTAATAATGGTATTAATCCATTGAGGACGGCTGAGAATCTACTAGTAAGTGGTAAAAAGGATTCTGAACGCTTATTAGGATTATATATGATATCTGTAATAACGTGGTGCCAGTACAATAACATAAATACTAGCTTTTCTGATTGTGGATGTACTGACATTCACAAAATTATAATGTCGCTGTTAGATTGTCTGGACTCGAATAACCTTTTATTAGTTGAGGCTGCTAGTGTTGCGATGAAAGATATGTGCATCGCTGAGCATTTCGAAGATTCGGAGGACTATTGGTATACTATAGTTAATAAATGTTGCTTGGAGATATCTGATGTAAGAAAACAAAAGTTTTTAAGAAGAATAATATCTGTAATACCTATTAATTACGGCACTATCGTTGAGCTGCAAGATTCATTAAAAGATGTAATTGGAGAAGTGATTCAAAATGATTTTGATGATGGATTTGATAAAGAGGATCCAAACAATTATGTGCCGGGATATGTGGAATGTGTGCTAATGCATCGTTGGTATTATTCGGATGACAGTCTTGTGCAATGGATGAGAACCATTCAAGCAAAAGTCTTGGTTCAAAAAGGGATTGATGATGAAATAAAAATCAGAGTAAGACAAATATATAGACAAGTTTCGAATTTAACTAATCCGGTGTCTGCTGGTATAACAGAATATGAATCTCGACATTATAGAAATGCAAAAAATGCTTTTATTTTTGCTTTATCAGAGGGGATGGATTCTCGAACTAATCTTGGATATATGTTGAGAAGGAGGGAAATTGATTCATTAGTTATATCTGGACATAGTTACAATGCGAAAGAGTTGTTTAAAGATGGTGTAGACAGTGCCGATCCAACGGCTCTTATGAACATGGCATTACTTTTGTGTTACAAAGACAATAAGTATAATTATGGTACTGGATTAGAGTTTTTAAAACAGTATTCTTCAAATAGTAAGTTGGAAATTACCTATTCATGGTGGAACGAACAGGCACAAAAAGGGGAAATAGAGGGATATGTTGTTTTGCTATGGCTATTAGATCTTAATTTTATTGAAGAAGAGAGGATGAATTATTCTAGACATGATTTGTTAGAATACTTGAATGGGTACCTAGAAAATTAAAAATTTTACAAGCTTATTGAAAGAGTCTCCACAAAGATGAAAATCTTTGTGGAGATTTTTTTGTGTCAAGCGTTAAGTAAACATAATCAAAAAGAAAAGGGGGTGTTCACATGATAATTAACAATATTTATAAAAGTATTAATGACGACAGTATTGTGGTTCGGAAATCGGAGAATTCTATGTTGGTAATTGCCAAGAAAAGAATAATCATTCCCGAGAACAAAATAATTGTGGAGAAATTTGAAGCACCATCGTTAATACAGTATCAGGCGGAGGACAATGAAAGATATGCAAGAGCATCCTCCGGAATATTCTTATCAAGATGAAAAATAATGGAGATAAGATAATGCTATTGGTTATTGAAGTAAAAGCAAGGGAAAGTAATTGCCGAATTAAATAATAGAAAAAAGGAGGAATGGATTTATGGCTGATTTAAAAGAAATGATGGACATGGCGGACGGAGATCTTGACAAGGGAACGGAAGTTGTTAATCAGCTCAAAGCAGAGATTGACAGGATGCTCAAGGGCGTCAAGGAGGTTACTCCGGAGGAAAAGCAGATTATGGACAGCATCCAGGAAGCTCTTAAGGAACATGATCTTAAGTTTTCATATGATTCGGGCATATCTAAGCATGTTGATTTGGACTTTGGAATGGAGAACAAGCCCTTCAGGATGAATATTATCATTCAGAATGGCAAAATAATTTACAGACTCAGTTTTCCTTTCAGAGTGCAGTCAAACGCAATTCCTTTTGTGACTATGTACATGGCTAAGTTCAACTCGGATAAGGCTTTTTCCAACATGTGCCTTGATTTGGATGATGGAGAGCTTACAATGGAGTACTCATTCATCCTTGAAGATCCTAATCGTTTTGATAAGAAGGAGTTTTGGATTTATATGATGTCACTTATTCACCCTTCACTGGAGGTATATACCAAGATGGCTCATTTGTCGCTGGGAATGGTATCTGGTAAGGAGAGAACGCTTTATAAGATTCTCTTAGAAAAAGCACTTGAAACGCTTAAGGGTGAGTATGACGATGATGATGTGTCATATGGTATTGAGGATTTAAACACTGAATTGAGTGAGGGAAACTCTATTCTCAAAAAAAACGCAGAAAATGATGATGACGATAATGGATTTTTTGCGGAACTGTTAAGGAGAAATCATTCAGTAAGAGAAAGATGTATTCCGTCGTCTGAAGAATTCATGCGTATGAAGGAACAGTCTGAAGAGAGCAGCGAGGAAGAATCAGAAGATCAGCCTATGAAGGCATCAGGTATGCTCTCCATGTTTGCCAAGAGAGATGAAGACAAGGATTCTAAAGTGGTTGGAGGCGACAAAGATGAGTAAGAAGATTTCGGTTGATGTAGCAAAAGAGATGGTGGGAAGCAAGTTTGATATCGGAACAGTAAGCAGCCCCTTTTCACCATCACGTACCAGCGGTATAGGTAACGGATATGAGATTCTGGCACCGAAGGATATTCAGGATAATATCGTAGAAATAGATGGAATCTACGAGGATTACAATGAGACTGAGGGCACGATTGCCCTCAGTACTCAGACTGGCATTGAGTCAATTATGCCTGTACAGAATACTGTTTACAGTGCTTCTATTTCTGAGAATGCTGAAGGGGGAAATATTATTCAGATTGGTGATCGGTTAAGCGTAATTGGAATCAAAGCCGAAGACCGTCCGGTCAGTGTCGCAGTAACTATAATTAAATTTGAGGACAAGTGGATCTTTGAGCAGGTGAAGAGTATTTATGGCAGAGCAAATGCAATCAAAAACTTCTACAGAATGTTTAAGGACACACCTGGCAAGCGCGAGTATATCCTGAATCAGTTGCGTGGTAGAAAATATAACAGATACGATGCAAGTGAAGACATTCTGTTTGATTCGAAGCAGGAGCAGATGCTTAAGTATGCACTGAGCAAGGAAACTTATATGTCTGATACACAGAGAGCGTTTGAAGCGATGTTCCGTGATTCAAACCCTTCAAAGCATAAAACAGAGCAGAAGCTGAGCTATCTGTCGAGGATTGCACCTACTTATAAGGATAGGAAGCCGGTATCAAAGAAGGAACTGCAGAAGATTCTGGATGATAGATTCTACAAAATGGAGTTGCCTAAGCAACAGTTGATTGATGTTCTTGTCTCCAATGAAAGAGCTAATAAGAGAGGATTTAATATCCTTCTTGTGGGAGGTCCGGGAGTTGGTAAGACATCTATTATGAAGGCAATTGCTGAAGCACGTAATATCCCGTCAGAAATAATTCCTCTTAACGGAATGTCCTGCCCATTGGAACTTGAGGGTTTGGATTCCGGATATGATAGTGCTGACGCCGGAAGATTGATCAAGGTGTTTGCTTCACACGGTACTTCCGAGATGGTCATCGGCTTTGATGAAATCGACAAGATGAACAGCAACTCTAAAGAAGGGGATCCGATGAGTGTTCTTTACCGTGTCCTTTTGGGAGAGCATGAGGATAAGTTCCTTGGATGTGGTATTTCTACTGAAAACACGATCTTTATTGCAACAGCAAACAGTTTAAGAGGGATTCCTGAACCTATTAAAAACAGGTTCAATGCGATCATTATGCTGGAAGACTATTCCGTTGAAGATAAGATGGTTATTGGCAAGAAGTTTATTATTCCTCAGTTGCTTAAGAATTTTGAACTGAGAGACAAAGATCTTAGGTTCAGTGAGGACGTTCTTCGGTATATTATCACGGATTTCTGTGAAGATGGCGGTGCAAGAGATCTTCAGCACAATATCGAGAAGGTTATTCGTAGAGTTATCAGCTCAGGCAGTCAGAAAGAGTACAGGAACCTTACGGTTGAAATGATCGATGATATTCTCTCTCCCCTGGTGAGAGAAACTCAGGCAATCTTCTTTAATCGGCATAGGGAGGAATATTCCGAAGCAGTTGCGAAGGAAATTAAGCGCTGTTTGTCAGACATAAAAGGAAATACCAATAATGGCTCTGATGCTTTTGAAGATGACAAGAGACGGCAACGACTGGATTATCTCCTTTCCTGCAGGAGTGAGATCGGTGTATTCCAGGATGAGTTTGATCCTATTGTTTTCTCGGAAAAACTTCATGAAAATCTGTACGGGATGGACAGGGTGATTAAGGAAGCAACGCTTTTCTATCATACCGCTTCACTTCAGGGCACAATCCTTAACTCTAACCTGGCTTTGTGCGGTGGATTTGGCATCGGAAAGACTACTATTGTCAAAAATATTGCTGAGGCGATGGGATATAACTTTGTGAAGATTTCTCTTAACGGTATTGATGACGTGAGGGAGCTGAGAGGTTTTTCCTCAACTTATGTCGGGAGTGAACCTGGACGAATTGTAAAGGGAATAAAAAAGGCGGGATCACTAAAGACCGTATTTCAGCTCGATGAGATCGATAAGATCAAGCCTGAGGTTGCAACGGCGCTTCTGGATTTGTTGGATCGCGAGTTTACTGACAGTTTTCTGGATGTTCCGGTTGACTTCAGTAAGGCAATCTTCATTGCTACTGCAAATGAGTGGGGAAGTGTTCCTGCCGTGATCAGAGATCGTTTCATTGTTGTGAATGTTGATGGGTACAGCCGTGAAGAGAAGGCAGAAATCGTATCGGATTACATCATTCCTAAGATAGAGAGAGGTTATGCAGCAAGCGGTGTTTCAGTGTCAATTGAGGACAGTGCTCGCACATATCTCCTGGAAGCATACTGTACATCATTTGGTGTGAGAGATGCTGAAAAAGCAATGCAGAGGATAGTAAGCAGTAAGCTTTTGGAACAGGTTGGAAAAGAAAATTCTACAATCGTTAACATCAGCAAAGATGATGTAAGAAGATGTCTGGGCGAGGAGCCTATTCCGAGAGGTAATTTTCCTGAAGATGGAAATCAGCCCGGAATCTCTAAGGCATTAGCGGTAAGTAATGGAAATATGGGAAGTACATTTGCTATTGAGACGGTTCTTGTTGATGGTGATGAAACACTTGAAATGACCGGCCTTCCTAAAGAGTCAGCAACAGATTCAGTAAAGATTGCTGTTACATGCATTAAGAAGATGTTCCCGGAGTTGCTTAAGGGCAAACATATCCATGTGCATTTTGGAGAGGGTTCCGTTCCTAAAGATGGGCCTTCTGCCGGCGTGGCACTCTTCATGAGTATCTTTAGCGCAACCATAGAAAAACCCTTGAAAATCAAGGATGACTATGATGTGGCTTACACGGGTGAAATTTCACTCACCGGAGGTGTATTCGCTGTAGGTGGCGTGTACGAGAAGCTTCAGGCCGCATGTGACTCCGGATGCCATATTGTATTTATTCCGTCACAGAATTATGAACATCTGGACAAAGATAAGTTGGGGCAGTATTCATGCGAGGTTGTACCTGTAACGTATATTACACAGGTTATTGAGAGGGTGTTTCCGGAATATGTAGCATTTTGTCACTGAGGAAAAATCCGTCCCTATCAAAGAGAGAAATCCAGTATCAGCAAGGATATTGGATTTCTCTTCAAATAAATATGGAGAAAATACATGGGAAATCGTTATAGATGATAAGAGGATGAGCAGGTACTCATTCCATCAAATACAAGGAGGATACGGCTATGGCAAGTGAATTTTATGTAGCTGAAGATGGTTCAATCCATCGTCATCCGGTGACTGTGGTAAATAATGCCGGAAATCGTACAAACACCTATGCTCCGGCTCCTGCTGCCGCACATACGCATGCAAGGACAGCGTACAGACCGATTCATCAGGTGAGTGAAGGCAGAATCATTTGGTTTTGGATCATTTCCATCATTATGGCACTTCTGATCGCAGTTGGGGTAACCCAGGGATTTGGAACTGAGGTCTATGGAAGTGATGGTGGCTTCATTGCAACAATTGGGCCCTTTGTTGTATTTGCTGGCGCTCTTGCTGGAAGCATCCTGTACGGCATTTTCTGCGCGAAATCAGTTGATTACAACCTCTGGGCATACATCCTGTCGGCGTTATCATCGGTAGGGGGTATTGTCGCTACCGGGATTGCCGTAGCAATCATTTGTTTTGTAGTGATGATACTTTTTTACATTCTGATTATCGGATTTGTAATAGCGATCATTTGCGGAATATTGGGAGGGTCATGATATGCAGAATAAGGGATATATAGAAGCAATCACAGATGCACGCCTTTTCGCAGATTTCATGGGCTCAACAATTGAAAAAGTTGAGCAGATTGTCAGAACGGCAAATGCGAAGCAGCAGAGAATCAACGGAGAATATCAGCAGCTCGAGAGACAGCTTCAGAGTACGAAAAGTAGTGCGGATAGACTTTGTTCCGCTGAGAAGCGCAGAAGGGATAATGCTGCCAGACATGCCGTGGAGCACATGAAGGTGGCACTTTCAGATATTAAAGATCCTCATTTTCACAGGATGGAGTCCAGATATATCAGGAAATGTGGCAGAGGTTCTTATGTTTCGGAGAGAGATAATCCACAGACTGTGAAGAGAAAGCTTACAGAAGCGGTAAGTAGATTTGATGATCTTGTCGCAGATCTCAATCAGGCATTCATTCCACCCGCAATCAGCAATATTGTGGGTGGGGTGGTAAGACCCTATCGTAAGAGTCACTATGTAAAGATTATTAAAGTCCGAGATGAGATTCTTGCCCTTGCTGAAGCGCTGATATGTTTCTCGGACCTGACTTCTCAGCAGAGAGAATGCGGTGAGGTGTTTAATGCCCGCATTGAACGTGAGAAGAGTGGCAGGGATGAGAGACTTCAGGTTGTTCCGGAAGAGATGCGTGTGGGTATTGCCAGAACGTATGAACTGTTTGCTCAGGGGCTGGGGCAGTTTCACGATGAGACAGAAGTCCTCGATGAGATTGATAAGTCCATCGTAGTAGGACAGTGCTGGTTCTGCAACGAGAACGTATCATTCCTTGCCGAAGCTGGTCTTTCCGGCGAAAATGTTGATCTGTACGATGACAGGGTGGGATATCGTCTGAAGATGGATAACATCAAGGAGAATATGCTCTTCTCGTATGACGGAGCAGATAGTGTATCCAAGACATTGTGCTCCATGGCTGCAGATATTACGTATTCATGTGACCACATGGATATCATTCTGATTGATGTAAAGGGGCTCGGAAGTTCATACAGACAGCTTCAGCCGCTGAACGGATATGATGCAGTGTCAGTTCTTAGTACGGATGCTCAGGTGACAGAAGGTCTGGCAAGGCTTGAGAAATGGATCGCAGATACATATGAAAAGTGCCTTGGTGAGGGATTTGACAGTGTTGAAGCATACAACAGAGTGTCTCTGTCAAAGCGCAACAGGAAGAGCCTTATTATCGATGACATGATCGGGAATGTTGAACCGAAATATTATGATCAGATTCTCCGCATCATGAACAACGGGGAGAAGGCCGGAGTTTATGTAATATGCTCGATTGAGAACAGAGATTACGGGAATAACAGAGCATTGTCTGAGTTTGTTGCAAGCGTTAAGGAAGCAGCGATAGTAATTCCTGTACGCGACAATGGCTTTTACCTTAATAGTAGCACATGGGTGCTTCTTAAGAGCGATACTAATCAGGAACATATCTCATCGGTAAAGTGTAAGCTCAAGGCTAAGGAAGAGCAGTCCGCAATTATTCCAATCGGAAAGGCACTCCCGCCTGATGGACAATGGCAGAAGAAGAGTTCAACGAATGGTCTGACCGTAAACTTCGGAATTGATGAGAATGGCAGAAAAGCATCATTCGAGATCTCATCTGAGAGACCATATGGGCTTATCATCGGCGATGTCCGTGTTGGAAAGAGCAGTTTGTTACATACGATTATCTTCCAGCTTCTTGCAAATTATTCGCCGGAAGAGGTAAGAATTGCTGTTGGTGATTTTAAGGACGGAGCAGATTTTAATGTTTACGCAAAGGGCAATCTGAAGTCAGTTGATACTGTTGTTAATGATGAGGATCCGGATGCCATGCTTTCCTTCCTTAAGTATTATGTACAGGAAATGCAGGCAAGACAGAGACTCTTTGAACAGATGGAAGATCTGACCGGAGAGATTGTTCAGAAATATGAGGATTACAGAAGTTTATATGATGTTCACAGAGCAGAAACCAAGTCTATGCCGAGAATCGTGATTCTGATTGATGAGTTCCAGTCGCTTTTCGATGGTGCATCATGTGCGGCATATATGACGGAGCTTGTAAGGAAGGGAGCCACATACGGTATCCATGTAATCCTGTCTTCACAGAGAGCAGTGAGTGATAATCCGAGGAACGGTTTTACAGCTTCACTGAAGGATTACTTCACATCCAGGTTTGTATTTAAGACTCCTCAGAATGCAGCAAGGAGCATGCTTGCTGAAAGATGTGCAGACACAGGAAGGGAAAATACGGGGATTCAGAGAGCTTCACTACTGAAGAAAGGGCATACCGTTTATAACTCCTATATGGGACAGAACGAGGCTGATAATGCTGTTGTGCAGTGTTACTTTGCATCAACAGATACTATTGCAACCTTTATTCAGGTTATTGCTTCAATGAACGGTAATGGCGAGAGCATTCTTCTGAAGCGTAATGCGAAGTCTATGTCACAGCCTGCGGCAGGTCAGATGATTAGAATTGGAAGATCTGTAGCATTTCGTAAAGATGAGTCTGAGGTTGATATTGATACTATTCTTGATGATACAGAGGTGTCCATCAATCCTCAGAGAATCAAGAATATGATTCTCACCGGGGCGGATGAGAGAATTCTGAATTCGATGGTATCTTCTGTGGTGAACTGGCGTATGGGCGTGAGTGATAAGCAGACTGAAATTCACTTCTTCGGAGAATATGATATGGCACGCATAGCCTCACGCGGAAGCGTTACCATTGGCTATCACAAGTCTGTCCAGGAGCAGCTTGATGAGCTTGAGAGACAGAAGGTAAATCAGAATTCAGCATATGTTGTAAATGTGTTTGTCCAGCCGGATAAGTATATGGAATTAACTCAGTCTGCCGGGTCGATCAGGAGCAATCAGGGAGTCGAGAGAATGAAGCAGATTCTGGAAATGAGCGGTAGTGACAGAGGATTTTCGGTTGTCTATTCCAAGTCATTCAAGAATCTCAGAAGTAATATGTCATACCTGCTCCATGCGGCACCGATACATATCACTTCTGTTGGGGATACTGAAAACCTTAAGTATGCCATGTCTGACAATATACGGCTGGTAAGCTGTGAATTTGATGTTCCTAACAGAGATGCAATCAAAGCACACTACTATAACAAAGATACGGAGAAGTCTGGGAAGGTGATCATGTACAGGTCTTAAGGTGCACATAAGAAGATGGCGTTGGCGGAAAGTGGGATGGAAATTCCCACTTTTCTGCAAAATAGTTTTTTTGCCAATCTATCGTCAATATAAGCAAGGAGATGAATCCCAAATGGTAGAGATTAAGAAGCAATGGTATGAAAAGAATCCAGAGCTGCTTGAGGCGGAGAAAGCAGCGATGGAGACAATAGCTAAAGACGACGATAAGGAACTTGGTTTCTTAAAAGATGGAAGAGCTTTTTGGCACATAGGATTTAGAAGCAGATTGAGTGGTCGTAAATATAAGCTTGCGTTTATTTACGACCCCGAACATCCAAATGCAAAATTAGGAAATCAAGGGCTGTGGGTTTATCCAATTGAGCCAACATATAAGATGCTTCTTGATGAAATGAATATGTCATGCGGAACAGATTATGAATGCATGTCGTATTCTTTGAGAGATGGACAAGGTGAATGGCACTTGAGTTTATGTGAGACAGAAACTGCATATATTTCAGGTTGGTCAGATTGTAGAAGGCAATACATCACTATTTCTGCAGCGAATGTGCTTTTGGCGGCTAAAGAATGGATAGAGTTCTATGAAAAGGGTGTAGCCAATCATGGAGTTGGATTTGAAAGATTTACAAAAATCGATCAAGAGAAACAAAAGCAGGCGTGTATAGATTATTTCGGTGCCCCAGCAGCTAGATATTATGGAGAACTCTCTTTTTCTGAAACTGCAGAAGAAGGATAATTGAAGACTTGTATTGATGATTATTGCAGAAAGTGAGGATTAAAAGAGTATGAAAGAATGTGCAAATGAAGATCTCGAAATTCAGAGAATGAGACAGATGCTTGATCAAGGATTTGATGACACTGACGTTGCGGAAGGAACTCTTGAAATCCATGAAAGAAGCTATAGTGTTGCTGAACTTATTGACGAGATTAGGTCTATTGCAACAACAGATTGCCTTGAGGATGCAGAAGGTTTTGAAACGTCCAAATTGCGTGATTCAGAGCCCTCTGTTGGAAATGATTCTATGACCATGAAAATATGTGAAAAAGAGGAAGTATTGCCGCTGGATTTATGGAGTCCACAATATATAAGGAGAATGACATCGTTTACATATGAGTTGTGTGGCTTCTTTTGTGGACATGAAAGAATTGAAGCATATAGAGAGAATGACAGACAAATCAAGATTAAATATGAAAGCAATATTGATTATGATGCGGGAGTTATAGCAGATCCTATGAAAGTAAAGACTGTTGTTATATCTGAGGATGAATGGAATATTGTTATAAGTTATCTTTTTAACCATGTACAGATTGATCTGTGGGATAATCACATATCGTGCTATAGTCGCAAAGTATATATGCCTGATGGAAGTAATTATAGGCATGTTCCTGTATGCGATGGATATGGCTGGAATTTAACAGTGTGCGGGGACAGAAGAAAACATGAGTTTTCAGGAAATTGTCAGGTTCCTGATAATTGGAATGATTTTAGTAGATTGATGGATGCATTAAAAGCAAAAACAAATGAACCATCGCTTGACTTGTCATTATATCTTGCATCAGAGAACTATTAGATACTATTGCCAGACTTTACAGAAAAAAATAATGTGGAAAGTGGATAAAAGGATTGAGACATCGTTAATAGTAATAGAACCACAAAAGTGGTCATCAAATTATAAGGCAAAGGAGATAAAAACCATGAAGAGACATGTACCTTTTACAAGTGTGTCGGTCGATCCTGAAATCCAGAGAATGAGAGATATCCTTGCTAATGGCGGATATGTTGATGACGATGGGAGCCTTTACAATGATAGCGAGGCGGCTGAGATGAATCAGGATTCTGGAGTTAAGGCAAAGGCAATACCTAAAACAGTGGTGTCATTCTTTGATTATAAGAGTGACGAAAAGAAAATCGATGATTTTTATGGAGATTCTGAAGGAGTTATCGTTAACAGTAGTAGAACCACAGAAGTGGGAAAAGACTATAAAGCAAAGGAGAACAAAGCTATGAAGAAACATGTACCTTTTACGAGTGTATCAGTTGATCCGGAGATCCAGAGAATGAGAGAAATGCTCACATCAGGTGAGAATCTCGTGATTGATGATGACGGAACAATCGGCAGAGCGGGAGATCCTCAGTTTGAAGATATGGGTAACGGAACCAAGGCAAAGACGGTTCCAAAGGCAATCGTGTCCGTACCGGAAAGCGGTGGTAGTGTTCGTGATCTTATCAATGAGATGAGAGGTGAGGATGGCATCGGTAGCGAGGATGAGTTTGTTGCAGCCACTGAAGATGATATAGCGCCTCAGACACAGAATACGCCAAAAAAGACAAGCGTAGTTCCTAAGGGAATCGTTTCTACAAGAAGCGTTAGCGATCTCATCAATGAGATGAGAGGTGGAGAGGACGCTGAGATAGAGGATGCAGATGACGATGTTGAGGCATATGTGGACGAGCCTCAGCCATCTTCCAATCCGAAGCTTGTTCCCAAGACTGTTGTCTCTGCTGACCAGTGGTATGAGAAGAATCCAGAACTTCTTACAGCCGAAAAGGCTGCAATGTACGACTTTCAGGGGAAGAAAGCAAGGTTCTGCATCTTAAAGGATGGAAGAGCTTGTTGGATGGTTCATTGCCAGCCTTCCATCGCCGGAAAGGACAAGCGTTACTGCAGAGCATACGATATCGCTCTTATTTATGACAATGATCATCCTCAGGCAAGATACGGAAGTTCTGTTAAAGCATATCTTCTTAACCCTACGGTGGATCAGCTGCAGGATATCGTTAACAGAACCAGTGGTGTATCACCGAAGAATATCCCGCATCTTCTTAGGGATGGAAACGGAGAGCTCTATCTTTGCTCTGCTGATACGCGCGATGTATCTACAAGCCTTGATTCAGCAGGTGGGATTACATCTGCAGCGACTTCTCTCAGATTTGCTCTTCGTTGGATTAATATCTTTGAGCTTGGGCTTATTGATCCTGTAACCTGGGGCAAGTTCCAGAGACATGGCGAAATCTAAGGAGGAGACGACTATGGCAATGAATCCTTATGATGCATACAAGATGCAGAGCAATTGCAAAAAGGTAATCGTTGAGGCACCCGGAAGTGCGGTTGGTACTGTGGTTGACATTATGATTGATAGCTTTGACAAGGTTGAACGCATTACAGAGACCGTTTGCGAGACAATCAAAAAAGATTCAGATGCTACCTGCATTCAGGACTTTACTGCTCATACTACAAAGGATAAGACACTTGCTGATCTCTTCGGAGAAGAATTATCGGTGACATTCCGTTCTACTGAATCCGGGGACGGAATGTACGCCGGTATCAGTATCGAGGCTGAGGGAGTGAAGCAACAGTATCTTGTGTTCATTTCAACAGCAGATGATGCTGAGGTACCGATTAAGGTTATCCCGGTTGTTCCTTCGGGGGTTGAACTTTTCGGTTATTCAAAGAGAAAACCATTTAAGAAGGCATCAACATTTGATGTCAGACCGGATAAGGATAATCCCGGTGAAGTTTATCTGGAGACCGCTCGTATGAAGAGAATTATCCAGAAGTACAAACAGGGCGAGGTATGGAGCAGAAGCGATGTCAAGGATTATTTCCAGGAGATTGGTGATTGGACTAAGAAGATGTCACCGCAGAGAAAGGAAGCGCTTGAGAAGAGGAGCCGTCATAAGAGAACGGAGCTTTCTGGAAGATCAAGGAACAGATTTGATTATCTTAAGGGATCATGTAAGAAGTGCAGACGGATTGTAATCAGCGACAGGGCATATACGTCGATTATTGCAGAGGCATTATCCAGAGATCCAGATGAGACAGGCGGAATTCTTCTTGGAATCATTGATAAGGATACGTGGTATGTAGTTGAAGCAACAGACCCGGGGCTTTCGACTTTCCATAACCGTGTGCATCACGAGATGGATGAGAAGTACCATAATCATGTATATCCGGTAATATCGAGGCTTTATGAGAAGGATCTGTGTTTACTTGGCTTATGGCACAGACATCCCGGAACACTGAATACGTTCTCCGGCGATGATAATAGAACAAATACCAGTTATTCTGAGGCAATCGGTAATGGGACGCTGTCATTCCTTCTTAATTTTGTACCTGATGCCCAGCTTACCTGTCACTACCTTGATGACAAGGGAACTGGTTCATATTATAAGCCGGATGTGAGGATTGGTGATAAGTACTTCAAGGGAACAGATTATCTTGTACTGGCAAATGAGAAGACTCTTATCGCAAGGAAGAAGCAGATGCAGCGTGAGATCAAGGAAGTAGGATGAGGGGATTCTCCACAAATCAGCTCGTGTTACGACTGATTTGTGGAGAATTCATAGATGATATCGTTAATAAAGATATAAAGCAAAGGAGGTACTTACCATGATTAACAGAACTGATATTCAGAATAAGCTGAATGGCAATCAGGGGGATTATATCACATTATCAGGCGTTTTAAGCGGACTTCTCGAGAATGTTGAACCCGTAGATTTCAGTATGGAAGTAACAGCAGATGCAGATGATGAGATTATCGAAGCTGCAAGGAATGAACTTACGGAAGGTGGTTTTGGTGACGATGAGACTGAAGAAGACTTTGACGTAGACACAGAGCTTCTGGAAGGTTTCTTCGCAGGAAACGTAAAGCAGAATTATCAGATGCTTGCAAATACCGACATTCTGAAGGCTGATGGGACAGAATACGAGGTGTACGGTATTTACAGAGAGGAGACGGAAAAGTACTATTTGCTGTCTGATGGCAAGAACATTAACGAAGTTGAGAATCAGTTTTATTCATGCGGTTTAATCGTTTCAGAGGAACATTTCCTTAAGCTTCTGAATAAGGATGTTGCTATTGAAGGCTATGACTTCTTCGGATGCTATATCAATGACGGATGGGTATTCTACAGAGTTGATGCGAAGCGTTCTCATATAACGCTGAATTTCTTTGATATGGTAACCAGACTCTTTTCAAGAAATACTGGACTGCTTGAATCTTCGGTAATGAATACTAAGGCTGCCCTAATTGTAGGTTGCGGAAGCGTCGGCTCACTAATTGCACTGGAGCTTGCAAGAGCAGGTGTTTGCTGCTTCATCCTGGTTGACAGTGATACACTTGAGATTCATAACATCTGCCGTCATCAGCTTGGATTCAGAGATCTTGGTCGCTATAAGGTAGATGCTGTTGCGGATGCAATCAGAAATATCAATCCTTCGGCAAAAATCATCAAATTCAGGGGCATCCTTCAGGAACTGCCTGTGGAGTATTTGGACGGATTTGAGGATGGAATCATTATCGGAACGGGGGACAACCGTGAATCCAGTGCCTTTGGCAACGATCTTGCTAAAGCACTGAAGGTGCCGTTTGTGTCAACAGGATGCTGGCAGAGAGCTCATGCAGGGGAATGTTTTTACTGGTATCCGGGGGCAGGACTTCCGCTGTATAGAGAGGCGTTCGCTAATCTTATTTCAGATGAGAGACCAACTGCACATCAGAACTACTTTGCTGATGATAACGATGAAGAGACGCTTAATTTTGAGCCTGGCGTGTCTACTGATATCGAGTTTGTGACGCTTGTTGCGGTAAAGATTATCTACGATCTCTTGAACAGAGACACAGACAATTATACAAAGCGCGTTATCGGATATCTTAAAAACTATACTCTTGTCTGCAACACGAATGAAACTGTGATTGGAGGAAGAAATGCAGAAATCTTTCCGCATCCGCTTTACATCAGTAATACGATTACTGCCGGTAAGATGCAGAAGGAGGCTGTATGAATGAGAAAAACATGTTCAGAGGCACATAGCCAGCTTCAGAGATGGAACTCAATACGAAGTGAGTGGGAAGATAATAAAAGCCGGGAAATTGAGGCAGATTATATTGACCCTATACAGAGCGTACTAACATATATGGATGAGAAACTCTGTGAAATCAACAGTTTTATTGATGATACGGAGGAAAAGATAAACGAAATCAAGGAGGTAAACAGTTATGGCTAGCGGAAGTGTTATTGTTCATGATATTGAGTCATTGGAGTCGTACATGGGCGTTTTACAGTCTAAGAGAGATGATCTTGAAGGATTATATGGAGTCCTTAGTGCTGAAACAAGCAATCAGGGTGGAAACTGGCAGGATCCTCAGTATGATTATCTGAGGGAACTCATCGATAATTATGCATCATCCGCACAGGGGCAGCTCAGTGAACTGGATGAATCTATAAACTATATCAGCGGGTTGATTGCAAAACTCAGAGATTTGTAGAAAGAGGTGGCGGCATGAGCGATGTTAATGTCATTATTACGGCCGTTGACAAGGGAATGGATATTATGGACGGCTATGAAAGAGAAGTAGAGGATCTTCGTGCTCATGTCGCCTTTGATATTCATTCGGTTATAGCAGCTGTGGAACACGAGAAGTCATTTGTCGAACAGAAGATTGATGATACCAGTTATTCTTCCTACGAGGATTCTGACAATGATTCCAGTGAAGACATTAACTGCCTCTACAGAAAAAAGGAACGGTATGAGGGCCTGCAATATCAATCAAGTACACGAGGAAGTGAACTGGAAGCAGAATGGGTAGGCCTGTGCAAACAGACCATAGACCTTGTCGAAGACAGCAAAAGGGTTATGGCTGACTACATAAGAAAACTTAACCGGATTAATTATTCCGGTGGTTTAACAGGGTTTTCGAGTGGAGGACATGAACCAAAATATTACGTCGTAATTGTGGATTCCAGAAAGTATCCGCAGACTGCCGAGCATATCAGGATGGCACAGACGATGGGTTTTCCGGAGTTTGTGACTCTTGGAAGAGCAGATGCTGCAGAGCGAAGAAAAGCATCCTTGGCTGATGTAAAAGCAAGTCAGATCTATGACCGTGATGAATGGCCGATGGCAGTATTTGAAGAAGGTGGTCAGGGAGCAAACATTGTTTATATTGAGGGTAGAGACAACAGAGGCGCCGGATCATCTATAGGATGGCAGATGAGAGGATTTCCGGATGGTTCAAGAGTAAGAGTGAGGGTTATTTAAGGAGGGCTGATCATGTCAGAAAACACAAATGCAACATATCAGATCAATAGCTGGTTTAAGCACACACAACAGAAGATCAGTCTCGTAAGAAATAACATAAGAGACCTGAGTTCAATGAAAATGCTCCATGTAGGTGAGGGCTCATATCTTGGTGAGATTGTAGGTGCCTATTCAAAGGTGTCATTGTGTGATGACTATTTCCGACTTCTCTGCGGTGCAGGCGATGATTCGATTGTTGATATCAATGCTGTAAATGAAAACGGGATTCCAGAATTGTTTCCAGGCGCGCTGGTCATTGCTTATGATATCAACGGAAATCTTTTTGCACTTAATTCAGGAGCGTGCAGGGACGCGGCTATGGGCAGCGTGCTGTATCTTACAAAGGACAGTTTTGTATGGGAAAATCTGGATTTGAGATATGCACAGTTTTTGAAGTGGGTATCCGGATTAACAGCAGAAGATCTGATTAGAAATGGTTGGAGACCAGAAACGGGCGATAAGCCGATTGCTGACATTCTGGAGTTCTTAATGGGAAAGGCAGCGGCTTATAACATGTTTCTAAGGCAAGGGGGATGATGCGATGAATCAGATTGTAGAGATGAATGTATCCACCCCTGAACAGTTCATTAGGGCAATAAGATTATCCCAGAATGTTTTCGGAAATCAGACTGTTATAAATGTGGCAAACAGCAGGGAGAGTTTTGCCAGGGCATCGGAGCTTTCTTCAGATATACAATATGGAGTGGCATCACTCTACAAGAATACAGCCGGGTCTTTTGCAGTGGCACAATTATCTCAGTTTTCACTCCAAATGATAGCGGATCCTTTTGGAAGATTTTCCAGAGTTCTTATTAGTTCCAGATATTTCAGCAACCCCAAGGAGCTTAATGATCTTATTTGTGTTTCGGCTGAAATTGCCTGCTTGCTCAATAAAAAGGTGAGAGATCATTGCAATGAGTTTGAAAAGATATACCTGTTTGACAAGTGGGTGCGGAATAATTTCGAGTATAAAAGCACAAGCCAGATAGAGGATCATACAGCTATAGATCTTTTGAAAAACAGAAGTGGTGTATGCCAGGCGATAGCAGCAACGGCAGTGCTTGCTTTGTCATATATGGGGATCAAAGTGCTTTATGTAACCGGTGAGGGAAAAGGAAGTCAGGGATGGGAACCCCACGCATGGAATGCAGTAAAGATTAATGACCGATGGATGTATGTGGATTTTACATTTTCCATGAATTCCCTCAGACTGCCCAGCACTAAATCCGGAATAGAAGAGAAATTCTTTGTTAAGACACATAGATGGGATAAAAAAGAGTACAGTGATCGCTCAATGGATTCTAAGTGGAAAAGTATTTGCTGGAAAAAAGAGGATGGAATCAACATTAATGTTAATGCAGATAACTGCTGTATTAATGGAGTTGAGGTAAGGTTTTCTTCTAAATTGCTTATAAACGACGGCAATAGGATTCTTGTAGACCTTGTAAGCATAATAAGGCTTCTCGGAGGAGGAATCGAGTTGATTTCTAGTACGGGTACGATAAATGTTTGTGTTTTTAGCAAAAGGATTGTTCTTAAAGGTGCTTTTAAGTATTTTCATGATGGATATTTTGATCAAACTGTATTAAGTCACATTTGGAAGAATGTGTGTGTCAACGATTCTGAATTGAGAATCGTAATCTAAGGTGGTGGTGTTATGGTCAATGTGGTAACAGCGGGCAGGTTTAAGGGAAAAAGAATAAAAGCTGACAGTGAAGGTGCGTTTATACCGTTTGGGAGAGAACATCTTGATATTACATCCGAGATTGTAGACCATATCAAAATGATGAGTATGGCACAAAACAGAAGCTTCCTTAGCGGATTTATCAGGGGATTTTTTGCTAAGTGGCTAGGCAACACTGCTTGGTTATCTGCCATTCAGAGCGCACAGGGCAATAGTCAATACCGAATAAGAATAGCCTATAGAGATGGAACGGCGAGTGTCTGTGTTGTTGATAGTCGTGTACTTGATTAACTGGCAGTAACATTTGACTTTATCTGAAACTTTCACTGTTTATGTGGTTTGCAATGGCTGGTCTTATTCTTTCGGGAAAGGTTAATAAAGCAGAAATTGTTGATGCTGGAGAATAGAAAATTGCTTGGGGAATAGGAGAATATCTTAATGATAGAATAGTAAACTATGTCGTTAAGAATACTATTGCAACGGTGACAATTGTATTTGTTTTATAGATGGAACGTGGAGGATGTCCTAAAACCATGCATGGTTAAAGCCGTAGGAAAGGACATCTTTTTTATAAACAAGTTTTTTGCTAAAAAAGACAATAAATATAGTAACTATCAATAATCGGTTAGTGGCTGCTATTATTGAGATAGAAATAGTTCAATTAATATGTCTATATAAAAATGGAGATATTTGCGTTTGGTTCGTATATATATCATAAGAGCAAGCGAGGAGGTGTTTTAATGCGAAGAGTTGTTATATTAATGTTAATGATTTCAATTGTGCTTACAGCATGTGCACCCAAGACAGAATCGGTCGAGTTGGTATACAAGTTTGCACCGACTAGAGAATATCCTACAATTGAAGAATATGTGAATCATCTAAATGAGGACTGTGATGATTTGCCATATTATATGATTGATGATAATGATTATGCACATATGATGGACAAGAGTGAGTATGATGATTAGATGCAGAGAACAAGAGCGGAAAAATGGTATAATGAGACATTTATGGATACATTAGAAGCTGCTACGGGAATTGATTTTCGGAATTATGTTACACATTATGAAGCGGATATGTCGTTGATGGAATTTGAACTATACATGAATGAGGAAATGGTAAATGAATTTATTTCACATTACGATACGCAGGGTCAATTGTTTTTTATTATTTTGATAGAGTTGATGCAAGCAAGACTTATGATTGCCCCAGATGTTCGATATAGCAGATTATATGTATATGATATTGAAACGCAAGACCTGTTGTATGATACAGGAAAAATAACAATAGAATCAGCTTATGAACAAATGAAAAAGGGGTGATACATATGGAACAAAACAACATGACCCGAAAAGAGTATATAAAAGAGCATATTATATGGAGTTTGCTTGTTTTCTTATGGTTTAGGAATCTGCTTTTCAGGTGCATACCCAAATTCACTTATACGGAGTCTTTGTTGGGTTTTGTGATTTTGTCAGTAATAGTAATGGCAATATGTATTGCGTTAACCTGGAATAGAAACCGAAATTATTGGAATCTAATCGAAAATATAATTCTATGCTGGGGTGTATTTGTTTGTATTACATATATGAACCTGTACCATACACGTATTGTTTATGTTGGTATTGCTACGGCAGCTATTTCTTTGTTGTTATCTATACTCGTGTTATTCAGACGAATTAGAAGAAGAGACAAACGTAACTTAATCATAAAACGTCGTGTCGAGAATGTAGCTATATTGTGGAAAAGAAATTCGGCGATAGCATCTTTAGTAATAATGCTTCCGGTAGCAACATCGTCCTTGCTATACGGCACAGTGTTAAACTCTAAAGCTGAAGTTGTAAAAGTGTATGGAGATGAACATAGTTTAAAGGCAAATATTGAAGTGATTTCAGATATCGAACCTAGTAGATGGGAAACCCTGAGTATAGAGACCAAATTACTCGTGGCGGAAAAAATTATAAACTGTCAGGCTAGATACTATGGGCTCTCTCATGAAATTCTAGTCGGAACAGATGATTTGCCTACAGGGACTTTGGCATATTATAGGGATTCAACGCATCAGGTGGTTATAGATTTGGAGCATCTAAAAAATGCATATTCTTACGAAGTACTTGAAACATTAATACATGAAGTACATCATGCATACCAGCATGATCAAGTGGAGCTTTACCTAAATCTGGACAAGGAAGATAGAAATCTACTTATGTTCTATGATGCATCAGTCTATATGGAAGAATTTGCAGATTATAAAGATGGAGATGAAAACTTTTATGCATATTATACTCAACTAGCAGAGATTCGTGCGCGGGAAGCTGGAGAAACAGAGTCGCTGGAATATATCGAAGCTGTCAACGAGTATTTAGGAATAGAATTGGATGTAGATATGGATGAATTCTCTTGTTTGCAAGAGTATATAGACTATATTTCGTAGGAATAAAGTGCTGAATGAAGAAGGAAAGTGGTGTTATGGTATCAATGTATATGTTTGAAAGGCTCTTTTACAATTCAGAAAACATTAATGCCTGTAGCTTCCCTGTGTTATCAGAGTGCGAATTCATGAATATGGAAATTGAAGCCTTTCATGATAGCGAATCTATACGTTGCTTTGCATATTACCGTCATTCTGGTTCGAACGCATATATTGATATATTTGTAATTGCTGAGGACTATTCATTTAGCCAAGAAGATGAGAAGTTATTTCTTGAGTATATGTCAGGGAATATTGTAATTGAAGATGATATGGTTAAGGATCTTGTGAACCATATTAAGAAAGAACATACAGATTTACACATTGAACTATATTCTGATCTGCGGAATGTATTATTGCATATATACTATACATTTCATAGAAATGGCATCTATGAAATTATATTTAAGGCTAATTTGAATTGGATTGCTGTAAATCTGGATAAAATTGAAGACTATAATATTATTGGATGTTCTCCGCAGGAGATATTTTGCACGCACATAGAAGTACTTAGAGCATTTAATTATGCTGGTGGAATCGAATGCATTATCTCTTTGTACGACAGAGAAGTGTTAAACAATCTATATGTTGCTTTCCATAACTATATCCGTGGAAAGAGGATGAATAAATATCAGGTGCTTTATTTGAAGGATATCTATTATTCGGGAGAAAAACTAAATAAGAAGATGTATGAATTTCTGGGAAAACTTTGGAATGATTCTCAATATTATGCCTATCTGAGGTACAGGGAATATAAGCAGGTTGTAGATGACTATTATTCCATTCTTCCTAAGTATCCAAAGCTTGTTGATTTAGAGGAAATGTGCGAAATCTGTGACTGGATTGAAGGATATATAGAAAATGAAGGGTATTATAATTGGCGTTACTCACAGTACTTCTATGACAATAAAAGAAAATATGAATATGAAAATGATAGATACCAAATGATTATACCAAAGGATGTTTCAGACATTTTAAGAGACGCAGCACAGCAACATAATTGTTTATACAGATATGTGTGGAGAGTTGCGTCAGGTGATACAGTAATACTCTTTATGAGAGATAAGGGAGATTCTTCGAAATCTTTAGTTACACTTGAAGTAAAACATAATGCCATAGTACAGGCATATAGGGCTTTTAACAAGCTACCAAATGAACAGGAGCAAAAGTTTATTGAAGAGTTTGCAAAAGAAAAGAAGTTGTGTTTTGAACTCGAATATTATGAAGAAGATGATGATTGGACAGAAGAGGAGGATGATGCGGTATGATTTTTGTGACTGGAGATTGCCACGGTGAAGAAGGAAAATTTAAGTATATGGATTCGGCTATGGAAAAACCACTAACCGAGAATGACAAGTTAATTGCGAAGGTAAGCGTATATTTACCTTCGGTGGAGCTTATAGCATTGACAAGTATATGAGAACTCCGCATCGAAGTTGGTGGCCTCAGGAAATGCCGACAGATGCAAAGATGAAGGAAGCCATTGAAAATCTGAAGAAGGTTGATAACAAGGTAGATTATAACTCATGCTGCTCCAGAAGAAACTATGTGTATCTTTCATCCGAATCATCCGGAGGAGATAGTATTAAAAATTTTCTGGAATGGGTACGGGAGGATGTCGTATATCGACATTGGTATATGGACCATCTACACCGTTCGGAGGATGTGTGGAGGCATCAAACGATACTTTGGTTTGATGTAAGAAATATAGAAACCAATGAATCCATTGAATAAACGGTGAAAGCTAAGCAAAAGAGGTACTTTGAGACTATTGTTGAGACGGATACTAGAAAGTAGGTGAAAATATGCCGAAAAATATGCCGAAAAATATGCAAATACTGTTTGTGTTCAATAAACAATTCTTAAGAAGATGGACGCGGTATTTTAAAAGAGAGTATTTGACAATGGATATTGATGCGATAGATTTTGAAACTTTATCTGTATCAGACAACCAGTTTCTGGAGGAATATTCTTTGGTAATCATTTGTATAGAGAAGAACACGGATTTGTTTAGTTATAAATTGTGTAAAGGCAATAAAAATTTAGCTAATCAAATATACTTGATTAACATAACCAAAAAGCTGTTTCGAAGGATGGTATCTTGTAATAAATTCCTTTATGAGCCAGGCAGGCTAAAAGAAAGCATAGATGGATTGCTAAACATAATGAGAAGCGATAGCGTGGTGTCACTTAATTGTAATGATCTTTTGAGATTGGCTAGTGAATCTGAGCTGTTATGTCAAGGAACCGAAGGTATAAAAGAGGTTGTGTTATTTGATGCTGTAGTTAAATGGAAAACATCTAAATCCTTAAGAAGTTGTTTGGTTAATATTGTAGGTGACATAACACTGGCAGATGTATCAGAGATATGCTCTTTGATACAGACATATAGTGATGATTCGTTATTGGTGGGATGTAGATATGAGGAAAAGGAGACAATTAATGTTTTTTCGTTGTGGAAACTGATGAAGAAAGAGTAAGTTTTAGTCGAGGAGGAATTGGGTATGCCGGTAATTTATATACTTAACAAACAGAATAGTTTATTGAATGAGCCGTATATATCATTTGATAAAAAGTATAAAATGATTTCTGAGAATCTTCACGGAGGTGAAATTGAACTTCCCATAGGAACCGGAAAACAGGGACAGTTTTCTAATGGATTCTACAATTGTGATTACACATATCAGCGTAATATGATAATGAAGTTTAATTTTGTGAAGGTAAATTCTGAGCAGGTAGAAAGATCGATTTCTCCAACGTGAAGATTGAGCCCCTGTTCGAGGAAGCCGTAGACTTCGAGACTTTCAGCAAGTCCGATTTCAGAGCTGTTAAGGTAAAAGAGTGCGTGGCAGTACCCAAGTCCAAGAAGCTGTTACAGTTCACTTTGGATGACGGCACCGGCACCGACCGCACCATCCTCTCCGGTATCCACGCTTACTATGAACCGGAAGAACTGGTAGGCAAGACCCTGATCGCCATCACCAACCTGCCCCCCAGAGCCATGATGGGCATTGAGTCCTGTGGTATGCTGCTGTCCGCAGTATGCGAGGAGAACGGCGAAGAGAAGCTGAACCTGCTCATGGTGGACAACCATATTCCGGCAGGCGCGAAGCTGTACTAAGAGAAAAATAAGATAGAACGACCCCCATCGGACCGTTTCCTCGGTCTGATGGGGGTTTTTGAATAAAAGGGATAATATCAGAAGCATAAGGTATTATTTTGAGAAGTAAAGATATCTACAGCGGAAGACAATAAGGAGAAAGTTAAAAATCAACCACCGGTAGAATGACATTATTCTCCGAATCTGGTATACTTTCAGTAAAAACAGGAGGTATCCGGGATGGAAAAGGCAAAAGTAACAATGAGAAACTGGGAGCCCTATGTATATGACGGAGAGTACAATCTGTCGGGGACTGCGGATGTACATCCACGGCTGGGAAGAAATGTCTATGTAGCCACGACATCCACGTTGGTCAAGGCTTCTCTGGAAGAGGATGTTCTGATCTATGAGACCAGAAATACGGTCTATCACTGCCCGCTGAAATATATGATGGTATCGCCGTATGGGAATGTAGTACAGGAATACCGGGAGGAACTGGCCCGTCTTGATACCTCGGAAAATGCACTGGACCGGATCATTGCCGCAGCAGCGAAAATGTCACTTGGAGAGCCGGAGGATACGGCGGATGAAATGGTGAGAAAGATCCGTGCTCTGCAGGAGACAGGACAGCAGGAGATTGCGCAGATGGAAGAACAGGAGAAGCAGCGCCTAATCGAAATTGCCGGGAAATATGAGGACTGTGTCTACATTGAAGTGTCCAGCGTTCACAGCGGAAGCAAATTGGTATATCATCTCGGGGATGCTGTGGGAATTGTGAATCCGGGAGTTCACATTGGAATGTTTCAGGACAGTGTACTATACATGAAATATGCCACCGAAGAAGATCCCTGCGCATTGGATTTCCGGTATTTTCCGAAGGGATTCGGCGATGTCATGGAGACCTACAGCTGGTCCGATAATATTAAGCAGGCGGTGATCAAAAATCAAAAGGGACACAGCCTGATCTTCAATCATGAGGAAATCGCTCCCGGAGAGACCAAGGTATTTACCCCGGATACCCATAAGCAGGGACTGTTCAGCCCGGACTGCTATAACGGGAAATCTTTGTTTACAATGGGGGAGGAAGACGGGGAGAAGGAAGACTGAGAGCGCAGAGTATGGTAAAAAATTCCAAAGAAAAGGAAAATGCAAACAATTTTCAAGATGCGAGACCTGTTGATATTTCGAGAATGAACGCAGAGACTTTGGACATGGAACTTGAGAAAGGATATGCGGATATACAGGCAAGGCGTACCAAATCTGCAACTCAGGTTTTTGCGGATATCCGAAGGGATTATAATGTATGAAATATGATGTTACCTTTACGGAGCAGGCTGAGAACGATCTTCGCGGTATCTTTGAGTATATAGCATTTTTATAATCATAAATCCTATGAGGCGTATGAGACATTTGGTTTCATACGTCTTTTCTTTTTTACTTTTTTGAGTTGACTACCGGTCAACAGGAGTTGACCGTTTGACGAACGATTTATTCCGTGGTGTTCCGTAGAATGACATATGTAAGCAAGAGGTGACGCAAGCCGGCAAAGAAATTTATATTTTGTACGTCAAGGACACTTTCCAAGTGAAAATTTGGGAGTGTCCTTTTTGCGTGTGGCAATGGTCAAAAATAAGAATTCGGCTGATTGCACTATGATGCGTCGAAGTTATACCACAAGTATAATGACAAACTAATGTTGCTGTGGTATTATGTCGATAACAAAGAAAGAAAAGCGGATCCGAAGCGATGGGTCTGGGAAAGGAAAAAAGAATGTTCACAGCTATTCGATCAAGTTATTTATATTTGGAAAGTTTGAAAAAATGCAGCACTCGATATGAAAAAGAGTGGGGCTTTAGCTTTGTGTATTCAGATAAGAATAAGCTTGAAGGGAATACTGTGGTGATGGATGTAGACCTGTCGTAGGGACAGGAGAGGACAACCGGATACATAGATTTTGAACCGCTTATCTTGTGTGGATGCACATGGTAGGCGGTATTTTTTTGCAGATATAAGCCTGATTGGTAAGGCAGTTCTGCGTTATGCTCCGTTAGCTCAATGGTAGAGCACCTGACTTTTAATCAGGTGGTTAGGGGTTCGAGTCCCCCGCGGGGCACTGTCCAATGTAAATATCACAGAAATGAGGTAAGAGAAGCATGGATTTAATTGAAATCAAAGGAAAAATAAATACAGCCATCTGCTATGCAAGAGTAGTAGAGGATGAAGCAATAGAACAAATCAGACGTATGTGTGATTATCCGATGACGGAAGGATCAAGAATAAGAATCATGCCTGATGTTCATTCCGGTAAAGGCTGCACTATTGGAACCACAATGACAATTACTGATAAGGCTGTTCCAAATGTAGTGGGTGTTGATATCGGATGCGGTATGTATACCGTGAACTTAGGCAAGGTTGATATTGATTTTGTAAAGGTTGATGAGGCTGCACATTTTATTCCATCGGGAATGAACGTGTGGGAAGGTCGCCAGGAGAGATTTGATTTGACAGAACTTGCTTGCTACAGAGAACTGAAGGACACAAAGAGATTAGAGCGTTCACTTGGAACCCTTGGTGGTGGTAACCACTTTATAGAGATAGATGAAGCGGGTGATGGAACCAAGTATCTTGTGATTCATTCAGGCTCACGTAATCTGGGTAAGCAGGTTGCAGAGCTTTATCAGAAGCTGGCGATTAACCTAGACAGAGGCTATGGGGACTATCTTGAGAAGCGTGATGAGATTATCAGAACCTATAAGGAGCAGGGACGTAGAAGTGAGATTCAGGATGCGTTAAAACAGCTTCACTGGCAGGTATATGAGTCTGAGACAAGTATGCCTGAAGACCTGTGCTACTTATCAGGAAAATATCTTGAGGACTACCTTCACGATGTTGAAATCTGCCAGGCTTTTGCAAGACGAAGCAGAGAAAAAATGGCTGAGATTATTCTGGAGAGAACCGGGATGGCTGGCAGAGAAGCCTTCCATACAATTCATAATTATATTGATACAGATGAAATGATTTTGAGAAAGGGCGCAATAGCAGCCCATAGTGGAGAGAAAGTGCTGATTCCAATAAATATGAGAGATGGAAGTGTGCTTGCTGTTGGAAAAGGAAATCCGGAGTGGAATTATTCTGCACCTCACGGAGCAGGACGACTTATGTCCAGAACAAAGGCGAAAGCAAATCTTAGCATGGATGAATACAGAGAGACAATGAAGGGTATTTATACCACTTCGATTAATGAAAATACATTGGACGAGGCACCGATGGCATACAAGAGTCTGGAGGACATCATTGATGTGATCCGAGAGTCTGTAGATGTAATCGATGTGATGAAACCTATATACAATTTTAAGGCTTCTGATTAAGGTGGAGGGTATTTTTCCTTCACCTGCAGAAGCAGAAACGGAGGAAGAAATGTTTACTATGCCTACCATCGATATGGTAGCTACCGGAAGGAATATCATGAGACTGAGAGAGGTGGCAGGTCTGAATGTAAGAGACCTGCAGGATATCTTTGGATTTGCGACTCCTCAGGCCATCTACAAGTGGCAGCACGGAACTGCTATGCCTACAATCGATAATCTGGTTGTACTGGCAGCAGTGCTGGATGTTCCGATGGATGAGATTATCGTAATCGATGTAAATAGAACAAAGCAGATTAGCGCATGAAAAGTGAATAAACAGATAGCCCTTTCAAGGCTAAAATGTTCGGTTCAAGTCCGGCGTGGATCACTTATGGGTAGGTCGCATAGTGGCAATTGCAGCGGACTGTAAATCCGCCGACTTTAAGTCTACGCCAGTTCGAGTCTGGCCCTGCCCACTTATGTTTGCGTGTCCGAGTTGGTTTAAGGTGCCACTGGCACATAGCGCCCTTCCGCAAACGCTATTATATTTAACAGGTGATTATTATGGGAAAGGTATATTTAAAAACAAAATATGACAATGAAATGAAAATGGAGATACCTCACAATCATAATTTTGCTTCAGCTATGTTTGGTTTCAGAGAGATGGCTGCGGAAATAGTTCCTTACCATTTGATAGATGATATCTATGATGATTTTAAGCGTGAAGATATTGCCTTGGATTATATTGATCAGTGCAATGTGCTGTTTAACAAGTTTGGGGTGACACCGCATATTCCTGATTATCCAGATGTGCTTAAGCCATTTCTGGGAAGGAAAATATGGAAAGATACAATCAACAGTATTTCAAGAGATGAGAACAAGTGGTCGGCGGGATATTTTGTGAAACCAGCAGTAAGAAGCAAGGCTTTTACCGGCAAGACAATTTCCAGTATAAAAGATCTTATGGGCTGCGGTAATCATGCTGAAGATTATGAGGTATTGGTAAGCGAATCATTAGATATCGCTGCAGAATGGCGTTGCTTTATTACATATGATGAGATAATTGATGTGCGCCCATATGGCATGATAATTGATAAGTCAAGGAAGGGTTATTTATATCATTATGACGCGCAGGTGCTTAATTCTATGATGGAAAGTTTTGTTTCTTGGGAAGATAGGCCTATGGCTTGCAGTATGGATATCTGTGTAACTAAAGATGGCAGGACATTACTCGTAGAGTTCAACGATGCGTATTCCCTGGGGGCATATGGATTGGCAGATATATATTATGCTAAGCTGATTTCTGCAAGATGGAGCCAGTTGTTAGGTGTTAAGGATGAGTATCATTTTTAAGATAAAAGATGAATACGATAGCAATTAAACTATTGGTTAAATGCAAGTATGAGGAGATTCTGTTAAGCTTAATCTTTAGAAGGAAAACTATAAACCCGTCCGCACTGAAAGAAGTGGAAGTCTGCGAGTTGCTGTAAATGACCCGGCAGGACGTTAAAGTAAGGCTGCGATCTATTAATCTCATAGAGTAGAGCAGGTTGGTGAGATTATATTGCCATAGGGAATATGATTAAGCGTTAGTAACCATAAAGAGCTCACGGCAGCGATATCCGGGAAACAAGATGGACTCCACTAATCCCCTCTATACATAAATTGCGAATCCTGATTATTACGAGCCTATGGCGTGTAAAAAATCTGCAGCAATGAGAACTTGCAAGGTACTGTAACAGGGAGTGAGTATAGGGAAGCTCGCACAGACATTTTAAACTAAAAGTTTAATGCATTTTGTGAATACATCCGATATAATGTAAGTCTACAAATAGAGATTGTGATTCGGGATGGAAGAAAATTGCGGAGGTACAAAGAGATGGAACCAATGTATTTGGCAATCCAGCAAAAGGAGACAGGGAAGCAAATTAAGAAACTGCTCATGGAAAATGGTTATACTGTGAAAGATGTGCAGAATGCTATGGGATTTGAGAATCCGCAGGCAATCTACAAATGGATTTCCGGTAGATCATTGCCGAGCTTAGACAATTTTGTAATCTTAAGCAGATTACTGCATACCAGTATTGAAGATATCCTCGTCGTTGACGGGGATGTTGTTCGTTTATGGGGAATTATTCATGACCATAGAAAACCTGACTGCGGATTTTCTATGGTATTAAACCGTTGGTACAATGACAAAGCATCTGTCATGCATTAAGCTAATATCAGAACAAAAAACAAAAGAAAATGGAGGTCGTAAGGAAATGCAGACAATGACATCAGCATATGCAAATAAAATGCTTAAGAGCCTGGAAGAAGATAAGGCCTTCTGGGTAAACAAAGAGGCAACATCCAGTACCTATGTTGCAGCTATCAATGAGGAACCTGTCGTACCAGAATATGATTATACGGAGGTTGCAGCTACTATTACATCTCTTGATGAGAAAATTGCAATTATCAAGCATGCGCTTAATGTAACCAATTCTAATGAAAAGGTTCAGGTGGGCGATGCAGAAATGAGCATTGATACAATTCTTATAAAGATGGCTCAGCTGAACAAGAGAAAATCAGTGCTTGATCAGATGCGTAAGCAGCTACCAAAAGCCAGAGAGGAGCAGCGCTCTTATATGTCCAGAAATACGGTTCCAGAATATAGGTATATTAACTATGACCTGGAGCTGATTAAGAAGGAGTATGAGGCTGTATCCAAGACCATTATGGAAATGCAGATGGCTCTTGATAAGTACAATCAAACAGTACAGTTTGAAGTAGACATCTAAGGATTTTTCCGTACAAGGCTTTATGAGATTGATGGTGATCCCAGAAGTTTTTGTTCATGGTAAGGGTATGTCTGTTATGGGTTATGTGTTATCGGTTTATGTTCATTGTAGGTTTTAAAATCTGATGCAAGATTTCTTAACAGCGGCCTTGTAGAAAACCTGCAGGAAACTGCGTGTGGAGGTTCGGTTATAAGCACAGGCTGTGGGAGGTCTTCGGATCTTCTGCAGCTATCTTTATGTTGGAGATGATGAGAATGAAGAATTATTGGAAAATGAGTGATTTTTCGTTATTTGCGGTTCCTTATGCTTATGTAGATCATAGTTCTTATCTGGCGGATCAATTGTTTGTGCAGAATAAGATAACTATGAAATTTAAGGGAGAGATGGTCAAGGATGGTTCGGCGTACTGCATTGTATTCTGTAAGGTGCTAAAGAGGGACGTCGCAAGATTTGAGGAAGCTCTAGAACGACTTAAAGATAAAATGCTCTTACTGGGACATAAAGATTATCCTGCCGCCTGTGGTGAAATTGCAAAGATGATTGAAGAAGACACGAAAGCGAGGATGAGAAAATGAAGCAATATGTAACGCTTGATAAAAGAAGTAAGAAAGCGCAGAGGGAATATTATGCTAAGCAGCGAACAACATGGGGAGAACTGAATCCGGTCACAAGATCAGTTCCGAGTGGAAAGACTTACAACAGAAAAAAGGAAAAGCAGAGAATCGGTGTTGAATTCAGAAATGGATTTGATGCCGATTTTTTGCGAAGTTTAGTTTTGCTTATACATTTTAGGACTAGCGAAAGGAGCGAATAATCATGAAGAGATATAAGTTTTGCGGTTTGTAATCGCAAAACAAATTGCCTTTTGGAACGAATTGCGATATACTATCTACAAACGGAGGTGGTCACGATGATTTACAGACCTTTGTATGTAGAGAAGATCATGGCTTATGTGGATACGCCATTTGTAAAAATCCTTACGGGAGTACGTCGTTGCGGAAAGTCAACGATCCTGAAAATGATTATGGAGAGATTGGAAACGCAGCATAACATTCCGAAGGAGCGCATTGTCAGTTGCCGCTATGACTCAATGGAATATGAGGATATGACGGCAAAGCAGATGTACGCACAGCTTAAAGAGCGTCTTTCGCCCGATGGAAAAACTTACCTGTTTCTCGATGAGGTTCAGGAAATCAAGGGCTGGGAAAAGGTCGTCAATTCGCTGGCATCTGACTTTGATGTTGACCTGTATGTGACAGGTTCCAACTCTCACATGATGTCCTCTGAGATTTCAACCTATCTGACGGGACGATATGTATCTTTCCGCATCTTCACTTTGTCCTTTGACGAGTACCTGATGTTCAAAAGCCAATATACCGAGGTTGGAGAGCCGAAGACGGAGTTTGCTGACTATGTACGCTTGGGCGGTTTCCCGGCAACGCATTTGCAGGAGTTTTCTCAGGACGAGGTCTACACTATCGTGCGTGATATTTACAACTCTACGATCTTCTCGGATATTGTTAAGCGCAATCAGGTGCGGAAGATCGACCAGTTGGAACGAGTGGTCAAGTACACCTTCAACAATGTGGGCAATACCTTCTCGGCAAAGTCCATTTCGGATTACCTGAAAGCGGAACACCGAGCGTTGGACAATGAAACAGTTTATAGTTACTTGGAGAAGCTGGAGAAGGCGTACCTGCTCCATCGATGCTCCCGCTTTGATTTACAGGGCAAGGAGATCCTGAAAACACAGGAGAAATTCTATCTTGCCGATACCGCCCTGCGGTACAGCGTTCTCGGCTATAACGCTGACAGCGTGGCATCCAGTTTAGAGAATGTCGTGTACTTGGAGCTTTGCCGCAGAGGGTATACCGTCAATGTCGGCAAATCCGGCAGCAGCGAGATCGACTTTGTCGCAGTACGGCAAAATGAAAAGCTCTATGTGCAGGTGACGCAGGAGCTTCATTCTCTGAAAACAGAAAAACGGGAATACGACCGGTTGTTGGAAATCCGCGACAACTACCCCAAATATGTTCTCACAACAGATGAGTTCTCGGGAGGAAACTACGAGGGCATCAAGACGATGCATATAGCGGACTTCCTGTTAAGTCATGAATACTAAACGACAGAATCGCGAAATGGAAGAGTATCGTAGTCTTTTGGAGACTAAAAAGATGCTATGCACAGTAGAAAAGAAGGGAAAATAACGGTATGGGAATGACTTTATCTATGGAGGAAAAGGTACAGACAGCAGCTGAGACAGTGATCAATGCATCGGCAGCTGACGAAACGGTAACAGGCGGGACCACACCGTCAGAGCCGCTTTCTGAGAAAAGGATAGTGCATGCAGAGGATTTTGATCCGCTGTTTGCCATGTCCGAGGAGGATTGTGTCGAAGGGTTTATAAAACGTGAAATGCAGCGTGCCGGGATCACGGAAGAACAGAATCTGATCCCGGAGGATATGCTGCGCAGAAAAAATATACTGAATGCCATTTTGGCGGTTCTGTTATTCGTATACATATCTTTGTTTTTCTTTCATTTTCCGATGAAAACCTATGTGATCGGACTCCTGATCCTGGTGGTATATGCATTTTTGACCAGTCGCTACCAACTGATAAAATATTTGAAAAAGGAGATCCGATCCAGATCCCAGGAGAAAATCTCGAATATTGTCATGAATGTGAAGGCATCCATGGTGCCGGATTACAGCAAAAAGTTAAAATGGGCGCTCATAGCGGTGGCTGTTGCAGGCTCGCTGCTGCTGTTCAGTAAGCCCAGGATCTTCTATGAGCATGCAGATGACGGATATTATGTACGCTTTTATGTCTATGGTCTGACGAATATGGCTACAGCGACCATCCCCGATACCTATCAGGGGGAGAAAGTAGTGGGCCTGCGCGGCAACACCTTTTCCAATATGCCCTTTTTAACAGAAGTAACGCTGCCGGACAGCATTACGGAGATCCGTGGACAGGCATTTAAAAACTGCAGAAGTCTGGAACGTGTCACATTGCCGAAGAATCTGACGTATCTGGGCGGGGAAGCTTTTTACCGTTGCAGCAGCCTGGAGGAGGTAAATCTTCCGGCGGGACTGACGGAGATCCGCGGCAACACCTTCGAAGAATGCAGCAGCCTGCTGCGCATAGAGATCCCGGATAACGTGACCAGGATCGGCGGACACGCGTTTTATGGAAATACCAGTCTTGAGGAGGTGGTGATCTCCCCGGACAGCAAGCTGCAGCAGATCGGGTCTTCTGCCTTCCGGTGCTGTGATTCTCTGCGGGAGATCACACTGCCCCGGGGCGTATCTGTCAATGAACGTGCTTTCAAGGAGACACCTGTAAGGATCGATTACTATGAATACTAAATTTATTCATTTGTTATATGTGCCGACCATGGCATGTAACATGCAGTGCCGGTACTGTTATCTGGAGGACCACACCGTAGATACCCTGCGGGGCGGAGATTGCCTGGAGACCCTGCAATATGCCATCGCAAAATTCCGTGAAGCGGATGTGGTGCCCTTTAATATTTCCCTGCACGGCGGCGAGGTGACCACTTTACCAAAGCAGGAATTCCATGACCTGATCCAATATATCAGCAGATACTATCAGGACATGCGTGAACTCATCACAGATGCCGGCTTCAGGGTGGGGCATCCCCACATCAAGACGAACCTGTACGGACTGGACAGACATATTGAGACCATCCGGGAGTTCAACGTGTCCATATCGGGCAGCCTGGATCTGCCGCTTTCCCTGCATGAAAAATACAGGGTGACCAAAGGCGGAGAGGGCACACTGGAACGGATACTGGATAATATCCGACTGCTGGAGGAGATCCCTGACAAGAAAAAAGTATCTGCCACAATCTTTCGGGAGCATTTCGAACAGCTGGATCAGATCATCGAGGATATCAGATTCCTGGACCGTAACACATGCCTGGACATGAATGATTTTAATTTCATGATAGGGTTTGACTACAATTCCTGTGGCCTGCTGCATCACATGAGTGAAGAGGAACAGCTGATCTTTTACCGGCGGATGCACGAGGCTTTTGACGGGACCAATCTGGATGCCGGGGTCAACGGTGCATGGTTCGATGAGTTCGGACCGGAATACTGCACCAACTGCGATAATTGCGGAGAGAAATTTTTCCTGTTGGAGCGTAACGGAGACATCTATTCCTGTGTCAGAGGTCAGAAGAACGAAGATTTTTACTACGGTAATATCTACCGTGACACGGTGGACACCATTTTGAAAACCGCTGCACGCAAGATTTTCCAAAACCATAACAGACAACCGTTTCCCGAGGAATGTGCGAGGTGCGCTTACCTGTATCTGTGCAAAACGGGCTGCCCTTTTGTGAAAAATGTATATGGCTCCGGCAAAAGCTACACTTGCCTGCTGCAACAGCAGATGTACCGGGACCGCGGCTATGCCCCGGATGCTTCTGCTGACGAGACGACATATGAATATGTGACGAAGATGCGCCTCGAGGAGCCGGAAAAGTATCTGCCTGCCAAGACATCCGCAGAATATCCTGCACTGGAACAGATCATTGCACAAGATGCGAAGCTGAAATATATCTATGACAGCGGTGTGTTCGAACTGGACGTGGATGGAGACAGATATCCGCTGATCTCCCAGATCCTTAGGAAGTCCAGGGAGATCCTATATCTGACACCCATCAGTACGGTAAAGCTGCGTATGAAAAAGCATATGCTGCAGGAAGAATGCGATTATCCGGAGAACAACGCATTGTACCTGATGCTGTTGTCCGGAGATCTCGTGACTTACGGGGATGAAGGGAGAACAAAGCAGCGGCACATTGCCACGCATCAGATTTATAAAGGGGTGCTGGACCATTCCGGGGACAACGAAGAAGAATGGTATGTATATGATATTTCCGGGCTCCTGCGCGAATATGCAAAGGAATATGCCACGGGCAGCCCGAACAATCTGTTGTGCACCACCACGGAGCTGAGAGACTGCCATTACCGGAAGCAGGAAAATAATGCCTATTACCATATACAGGCCATCAATCTCCCCTTTCAGAACATTGAATTTTACTATCTGACACTGGATCAAAAAAATGACAAGGAGGCTTTCCATGAATTTTGAACCGCAGACCTATGAAGAACTGATCCGCATGAAGCGTTGCGTGGAACTGACGAAATATTATGAGGTGACAGAGGAGGAGCTTTGGGAAATCTATCATTTCCTGGAGCAGGAGCCGGAGGCTTTCATCAAGGGAGGCAGACAGAATCTGTCCCTCATCATCGGGCAGAATACTGCAACAACCCAGAAGGTGATCATGGCGAACTGCACCGACAGTAGCATTGATGGAATCCTGCTGTCACGGACAGAATTCAAAGTGTTCCCCCATTACACACCATCCTCAGGCTCCGGCAGCAGCGGTGGTTCCTCTTCCAACAACAATAATAACAATAACAACAATAATAACAACAATAACAGATAGGACACGAAAGCAATGGCATTCATATCCGAAACACTTCAAATGCGCAGGCTTACAGAAAGCGGCGTCAATATCAAGACTACCTACATCGTCGATGGCACCCTGAGGTACCGGTCCACAGACGGAACCTGTCAGGATGATGTGCACAGTGGTATCCGCTGCCGCAAAGAGTATTTCCGGCAGGGGAAATTGCTCCATACAGAGAAAATCTTCGATTCCCGCATGGAGTATACCTATGTATCCGGAATGGATGAAGAGGCACAGCATACCTGTGAAAACTGCGGCTTTACCGGCAAAGTAAAGGAATTTGTGAACGGCTGTCCCTGCTGTGATGCGGCCTCTAACATTGACTACGCAGACAAGGAGCTGGGCAGCAAGCACCATTATGACCTGGTATTGCAAAGCCCGGTCTACCGGATCGTCACGGGAGTGGTAGACTACATCATATCGTTCCTGCTATGCAGCCTGTGGATCATAAATACCTCCAGGACCTTCAATGGCTATGATGTGGGCAAGATTTTCATCTACAGCACAATCCTGGCTATGAGCCTCTATTACTTTTTCTATCTGTGCGATGCGTATGCGGTACTGGGGCCAGTCAGACGCTACAAAGAAAAACAGAACCGTCGGCAGCAGGAATTCTGGACCGGCACCGGCATCGACAAAAAGCGGTTCTATAATAACCTGAACTACGAAGCCGGCAGACGCTACTATTCCCGGCCGAATGTCATTGATTACGACATTATGGACTACACCGGTCTGCAGGAGCATGTGGAGAACGGCATATTGTGCGTGGATGTGGAGTTACAGGTCAGACTGGTGTATCTGCGAGGTGGCCGGATCACATCCGCATATCAGAAGGATACCTTCTCCCTCAGCCACAACGACAGAGTCATGACCCTGGACAGCGGGATCCACGTGATCAAATGCCCCAAATGCGATGCCAATATTGATGTGACCAAAGGCGTGTGTGAATATTGCGGGACCGAGATCGACAGCCTGCAGGAATGGAAGTGAAAAATTACAAAATGTTGATGGAGATATACCGAGGAGGAAGAAAGAATGAAAATATGGTTAGATGATCTCCGCCCGGCACCCTGGGGATATGAGAGCGCCAGATCCGTGAATGAAGCCAAGACACTGATCAGGGAGGCGGAGAGAAACGGCATCGAGATCGAGGTGCTGGATCTCGACCATGACCTGGGAGATTTTGCAAGTCAGGGCGGCGATGCCATCAAACTACTGGACTGGCTGGCGGAGCGGGAGACCTTTTACCCTGTGGAGATCCATACCGCGAATCCAGTGGGCAGAGCGAATATGGAGAGCGTGCTGGCGAGGTACTGGGGAGAGGAGTACTGGTAAGGATATCAACCGTGTGGGCGCGGATTCCAGCCACTCCTGGATAACCGGCTTAAACGGATCCAGCTTGGATGGCTGTGCCTGAACAACCGGCGGTGCCGGACTTTTTTGAGGAAAATCCCTTGCTGATTTCAGGAAATTCTGACGCTTTTTTCTGGTAATTTTAGTGTATCATAAACACCCAGTGCTGGTAACAGCCCCTTATAGGGGCAGAAAAAACCACCGGCCCAGCCGGTGGTTATGGTTTATTTAGAAAGATGCCATGTGATCAGTGGGAGGAGGTGTCCGCTGCGTCTAACAGCCATTTCCAGGCAGGGACAACATCAATGACAATGTCATTGCATTCGAGAACTGCTTCTTCACTGTTAGTGATAAGAAGGCATGTAATATCAGGAATAAAGTTCTTGAGTTTAGTGAAAGCTTTGGTTTCTCTTTCTTTCGTATCAATGTTGTCAAGAATCTGCATACTGACCTGAATAGCAAGCTGCTCGGAGGGAACATAGAAATCAATTTCAACATTATTTTCGAAGAAATAAACGTTTTCTATTCCGTAGCGACGAACCAGTTCAATAGCTACGAGATTTTCTAATTGTGCGGACTGACAGTCTAACAGCATAAGACCAAGAAGACCGGTATCCATGAAGTAATATTTGGGTGAGGTTTCTTTTTCAATAAGTTTTGCCGCATAATTCCGGAGTGTAAAAAGCAGATAGGAGTCAGTCATATAACCAACATAATTTATAACGGTTTGTTTTCCCAGGGATGCTCCTGCGTTTTTTAATATATTGGTAAGTCGGCTGAAAGATAAAGGTTTGGTAACGGATTCTGCTATTTTTTTCAAAATCAGTCTCACTGCGAAATCATTTGTAATCTTATTTCTTGTGATAATATCCCCCAGATACACCGTTTGATAAATGCTATTTAGAAAACTTCGTTTATTCCTGATATCGACCAGCTCAGGGAAAGCTCCATAAGTTATATATTCATGATACAAACTGAGAACTTCTGCCCGGTCTTTTGTGCTGATCACGTTAAGATAATTTTTATCTTTGTGATTAGCAACAAGATATTCCGAAAAGGAATAGGGGTAAACATTAAGAATCACAAAACGCCCACCCAGAGTAGAAGCAATTTCATTACTAAGCATTTTGCTGTTACTGCCCGTGATATCTATCCGGTATTTCATATCTGCCATTCTGCGGACAAACTTTTCCCATCCGTCAATATTTTGAATTTCATCAAAAAACAAGTAAGGCCGATTGGCTGTGCCGGAAAGTTCTATTCCGATTTCCAAAATTATATTCAGATCGTCGGAGGTTATTTCCAGGAGACGCTCGTCCTCGAAATTGACATATACGATTTGGGAGACGGGAACCCCCTTTTCTATCAGAGATTGGATTTTCTGATACATCATATAAGATTTACCGGTTCTTCTGATTCCCACAAAACAGTAATTTACATTCTCCTCTAGAAAATACTTCCGGGGAATCAAGGGATTATTGAGGTAGCTTTCTTTTTGGTCGATCATTATTTGCTTCAGTGTGTCTCGATTCATATGAAAATCTCCTTTATATGAAACAATTATATACAAATATTGTCTTGCATGCAAGACAAGAAATGCAACAAATTGACTTGCATATAAATAATAGAAAGTATATGCTGTTTTGAGAAAAAAATACGGAATATAAAAATCAACCACCGGTAGAATGACATTATTCTCCGAATCTGGTATACTTTCAGTAAAAACAGGAGGACAGCGGGAGATTGCGCAGATGGAAGAACAGGAGAAACAGCGCCTGTTCGAAATTGCCGGGAAATATGAAGACTGCGTCTATATCGAAGTATCCAGCGTTCAGAGTGGAAGCACACTGGTATACCACCTGGGAGATGCTGTGGGAATTGTGAAACCGGGAGTTCACATTGGAATGTTTCAGGACAGTGTACTATACATGAAATATGCCACCGAAGAAGATCCCAGCGCATTGGATTTCCGGTATTTTCCGAAGGGATTCGGTGATGTCATGGAGACCTACAACTGGTCCGATAATATTAAGCAGGCCGTGATCAAAAATCAAAGGGGACACAGCCTGATCTTCAATCATGAAGAGATCGCTCCAGGGGAGACGAAGGTATTTACCCCAGTCACCCATAGGCAGGGACTGTTCAGTCCAGATTGCTATAATGGGAAATCTTTGTTTACAATGGGGGAGGAAGACTGCTCGGGCACAAGTGAAAATAAATAAAAGTTTATAAAATGTGGGAATATATGGAAAAATGGCTCATGAAATGTGGAAGAACATGGAATGAGCTGTTTTTTATAATAATATGTATGCATCTGCGTCTTGTCGAAGCTCAAAAAGAATGATATAATTTTCTGAAATGTTGATAAGTAAAACATTTTATCGTTCTAAAATGTTGATAATAAACATTAATTGTAATAAATTCTATCAATTTGAGGTGTATTATGCTAAAAAGAAAAGCAACAACGTTTATTAAAAACTGGCTGGATACAAAGGACAAAAAATGCCTGGTTGTCCAGGGAGCCAGACAAACGGGGAAAACATATATCATCGAGCGGTTTGCGGAAGAGAACTTTGAGGAACTGCTTGAAATTAATTTTAAGCAGATGCCATCTGCAATGGATATTTTTGCTGGAGATCTGACAGTAGACAATATGATTATGGCTATGCGTTTTCGTTTTCCGGAAAAGAAAATTGTTCCCGGGAAAACTTTGATTTTCCTGGATGAAATTCAGGAATGTCAGGAAGCGATCACATCGCTCAAGTTCTGGGCAACAGACAACAGATATGATGTCATTACCTCGGGATCACTTCTGGGAATCGACTATAAACGAGCATCTTCCTATCCTGTAGGGTATGTTGATTATCTGAGAATGTACGGGATGGATTTCGAAGAATTTCTTTGGGGAATTGGGATTTCCGAAGAAATGATAGGGAATCTTTGCGGGTATCTGCATTTAAAGACAGTAATACCGGAGGCAATTCATTCACAGATGATGAATTACTACAGACAGTATGTTGCAACAGGCGGTATGCCGGAAGTGGTACAGAAGTATATAGATACGAAGGATTTCAGAGAAGTTGACAGGGTCCAAAGAAGTCTCTTACAGGGATATCAATATGACATAGCATATTATGCAACCGCTGAAGAAAAGGTGAAGGCAGAGAAGTGCTATCTTTCACTGGCAAAGCAGCTATTAGATAAGGAAAATCATAAATTTCAATATAAAGAAATCGAGCATGGTGGAAGGGCACAAAAATATTATTCAAGTGTGGAATGGCTGCTTCGGGCAGATATGGTGCAATTATGTAAACTGGTGACAGATGTCAGATTTGATCTGGATGATTATGCAAGAGACGACTTTTTCCGGGCGTATACAACCGATTTATCACTGTTGATGGCGATGAAGGACTTTTCTTTAAAGCAACATATTGTGGAAAACACATTAACAGGAAAATCCCAAAGTGGTATTTACGAATGCGCAATAGCGGATGCTCTATATAAGAAGGGATATCAGATCTATTTCTATAAAAATGAGACAACGAAAAGAGAAATCGATGTTATCATCCAGAAAGACGGAAGTGTGGTTCCCATCGAGGGCAAAAGCGGAAATACCCGGGCAAATTCATTAAAATGGTTGATGAAAAATAACAAAGATATATCTTACGGATACAAATTTGTGGATGGCAACATAGGTGTGAGCGAAGAGGGGATTGTGACATTGCCATTGTATATGATTGCATTTATTTAGGCAACACAATAGAGTACTGAAAATAGGACATAAAATATAGATAATAGTACTTAATAAGATACTTGAGAGGGGAACAAACGGATGGATCATTTTGAACAGATCAATGAAACTTCCTATTTATCCGTACAGAATGCACCTGTATATCGAAAAATTATGAGGTGCTTTTATCGGGAATATGAAAAGATGCATTTTCAGCTATATAAAGAGGATATCTTTCAATTTTTAAAAGAAGATGACGCGTTTGAACTGTATTCCATGGAACAATTGGTTCAGGATCTGGAAGCACTTGTAAAGTGGAAAAATCTTACACCGATACAGGATCCCGGAAAAGTGTACACGATAGCGGACTATAAAAATAAGCAATATCGCTATACCATGTCGGAATATGCCGTGGAGATCGAGCGTCTGACGGTACGCCTGGAAAATTTATTTCTGGAATCGGGAAATCTGTCGACAAACTTTTTCGTTCGTCTGGAGAGAAGTCTGGATGAGACGGAGGAGATGGAAAATGCGGAACTTCGCACGGTGAACGAATGGTGGCAGACATTACAGGAAGATTTCAAGAGACTCAACCAGAACTATCAGGACTATCTACGGGATTTCTATTCCGGGAAAACGGAAAAACTGATGAAATCCGTGGAATTCATGGTTCATAAGGACAAATTTATCAAATATCTGAATGAATTTGTACAGGAATTGCAGCGGCATTCCAAACGGATGGAACAATTACTGGAAAAAAATTCAGAGCGTATGGAAAATACAATTCTGGAACGGGTCGTAGAGAGTGAACTGGATATTCCCCATGCTCTGTTGGAAATACATGGGAATGCCGAGCCGAGTATCCGGGAAAATGTATATGGAAAGTGGTATTCTCTGAAAAACTGGTTCGTGGATGGACAGGGTCAGGAATGTGAAGCCAAAAAAGTATTGAAGATCACCAGTGATATTATACGCAACATTATTCAAAATGCAGCCCTGATCGTACAGGTCCAGAACTGGGGTATCAGCAGAAAGGATGACTACAAAAAATTTCTGGAGCTGTTTCTGAAATGTGAGGATCTGGAGGAAGCCCATAAATTATCGGCCCATGTCTTCGGAGTGCAGCAGATCGAACATTATAAGACGAATCTTCCGAGAGAAGAGGATAGCATTAATAACAGCGTATATCAGGAAGAACCGTCAATATTTTTATTGAAGCCTCACACGAGAGGGTATCGTGAGAGAAAAGACAGAACAGGTTTTGCCGATAAAACACTGGAAAAAATGGCACAGAGGGAAAGTTACTTACGTCAGGCACAGAAGCAGAAGGAAGTAGTACTTCGGTATATCAGGGAGCATAAGATCCGGTTTGCAGAGATTGACGAAGTGGTTTCCGAAGACACACGAGCCATTTTCCTGCAGTGGATCGCTCAGGCCAATATGAGCTCAGAAAAGACGGGGCGGACGGAATACGGACAGGAGTATCAGCTGAAGAGAAAAGACGGCAGCTGTGTCCTGAAATGCGAAGATGGCGACTTGAAAATGCCGGATTATACATTGGAGTTTAAATAAAAATGAATGAAATCAGAACCTTAATGGAAAAATTCTGGATCTGCCGGGACAGTGACAAGGAGACTTTTTATAAAGTAAAACGGGATATTCCGAATTTTCAGCGATTTATCAGAGAACAACTGGGATGGAAGCTGATACATACAGAGAAGCTGTTAAAACTGGAAAAGAGACCGGCCCATGCGGAAGCATTTATGGGAATCAATGAATTTACGGACATCCGGGATTATTGCATACTATGTGTGGTGTTGATGTATCTGGAGGATGCCGAGGAGGGCAAACAGTTCCTGCTGTCGGAACTGATCGACTATGTGGAAACGCAGCTGAAAAATTACATGCCGGTGGACTGGACTTCTTTTACACAACGAAAATCACTGGTACGGGTATTACAGTATATGGAACGGCTGCAGATGCTCCGGGTATACGAAGGGAAAAGTGAAACCTTCAGTCAGGAAGCTGGACAGGAAGTACTGTATGAAAATACAGGATATTCCAAATATTTCACCAGCAGCTTTACTACGGATATATCCGGATATGAATCCTGGAAGGATTTTGAAAAGACAGATTTCGAAGAATTTGAGGAAAACAGAGGCAGTCTGCGAATTAACCGTGTATACAGACAACTGGCAGTATGCCCGGCATTCTACTGGAATGGAACAGAGGATGCAGATGCATTGTATTTAAAGAATCAAAGGCAGTGGGTCGGCAGATATCTGCGGGAAAACATGGGAGGAAATCTGGAAATCTACCGGAATGCAGCATTTTTTACTTTGGAAGCAGACGATTGCTACGGAACCGTACATCCCCGGGATGCCCAGATTTCGGAAAGCGTATTACTGATCTGTGCAGAGATACAGAGGCGGTTGGAAGAAGGAAACATAGAATTACAGGAAGATGAATGTATTGCCATGTCCGAATCGACATTCAGGGATATCATCGTGGGCAGCAGACGTAAATGGAAGGATGCATGGAGCAAGGAATACGGCGAAATGGATGAAGACAGGCTTGTGGAAACCATTTTGAAGTATATGGAAGACTGGATGATGGCTGACCGCAGGGAGAATCAGATCGTGATATTGCCGGCAGTAGGGAGACTGGCAGGGCAGTACCCGGCGGACTACAAAGGAGGCGGAGAAGAATGAGCGAACGTTGGAAAATGAACCGGATCGGTTTTGTGAATTTCTGGTTATATGATGAAGAGGACTTCGAATTTGAAGACGGAAAGTTACTTCTGCGTGGACAAAACGGTTCTGGAAAATCCATTACGACACAGAGTTTTATCCCGTTTGTACTGGATGGAGACCGTACACCGAGCCGCCTGGATCCTTTTGGCTCCAGTGACCGCCGGATGGAATATTATTTTCTGGGAGAAGAGGGCAAGGAGGAGTCTACCGGCTATCTGTTTCTGGAATTTTGGAAAGAGGATTCCGGAGAATATCGTACCATAGGAATCGGTCAGAAGGCAAAACGTGGGAAACCGATGGATTTCTGGGGCTTCGTGATTCTGGACGGACGCAGAGTAGGATATGATCTGTGGCTGTATAAGGAAGTGGGATCGAATAAAATTCCCCGGGATAAGCGGGAGATGAAGGCGGAACTGGGGGAGGACAATTTTTTCACAGACAGTCCGTCGGAATACAAAAAGCATGTCAACCAATATATTTTCGGTTTCCGAAAAGAAGAACAGTATGAGCAGTTCATCAAACTGCTGGTGAAGGTGCGTGCTCCCAAGCTTTCCAAAGAGTTTAAACCGACCAAAGTGTATGATATTCTGAATGATTCCCTGCAGACTTTGACGGACGAGGATCTGCGGCCCATGGTAGATGCCATGGAAAAGATGGACGAGATCCAGGATAGTCTGGAGATGCTCAACCGTGCCTTCGATGATGTGAAGATCATCCGCAACGAATATACCCGATATAACCAATATATGCTTGCGAAGAAAGCGCAGGGTTATCTGGGCAAGAAGCAGGAAGTGGAGAAAGAACAGGCAATACTGGCAGATCAGGAACAGCGGCAGAGCGAGGCATTGGAAGAGCAGAACCGGGCAGTGCAGGATACGGAGAGACTTACAGCAGAGAAAAAGCTGAAAGAAACGGAACGCAACGCTCTTCTGGATCCGGAACTCGAAGATGCGGACCGGAAACTGGAAAAATTAAAGGCAGAGCATCAGGAGGCTGTGGATGGAGAGCAACGCTGGGAGAAAAAGATCGAAGATGGCAGGGAGCGGATCCGGGAAGAAGAGATTGTTCTGAAAAAGCTGGAGGAACAGCTGGAACTGCGTCGTGATACTTTAAAGGAAAAGCGGGAAGATCTGGAAGAACAACAGGAAATTCTGCAATGGGAACATCATGAGAAGGTAAAAGAGAAAATCGGACTGGAGGAATATGAAGAAAGAGACGAGATTGCGGAGCATCTGCAAATATGGAAAAATCATCTGACGACAGGAAGAACAGCACTCAGTCAATATGAATTGATATCCGGACAATACGAGGAAGCCGCCAGCCGACTGGAGGAGACGAAGAAGAAAAAAGCAGCGGAAGAGCAACGGCTGGAGATGGCAGAAGAACAGGTGGCCGACAGAATCGATGCATGGATCACGGAAGTCTTTCACAGAGCGGAAACATCTGAGGAATGGCATCCGGAACGTGAGGTTCTCCTGCAGGCGGAGCAGAAAGCAAGACGATACGATACCGTAGCGGATGGCGTGGAGATACAGGGGGATTTCCGCGCAGATTATGAAAGACAGCGTCAACAGCTTACAGACGCAAAGAATGGGAAACAGTATCAGAGGGAAATTCAGGAAGGAATCCTAAAAGATGTCCGGGAACAGCTTAAAAAGGTGCAGGAACAGCAGGAACTGGAGCCAGAACGGGATGAGACAGTCGAAAAATCCAGAGTATCCCTGGCACAGGCAGGAATCACAGCCATTCCGTTCTACAGAACGGTAGAGTTTGCCAAGGATCTGGAGGAGAGTGCCTGTGCGAGACTGGAAGCACAAATGCAAATGACCGGAATGTTGGATGCCCTGGTGGTGACACCGGAAGATTTTGTGAAAATAAAAGCAGACCATCCGGAGTTCCTGGATGCTGTCCTGCAGACGGACGGGCCGGGGAACAGCCATTTTTCCGGATTGACAGTAAGTGACGATCTACCGCAGGAATTAAGAACTCCGGTATTGGAAATCCTCAGCAATATTTATGAAGAGGAAGGAAAGACACAGGGAATCTGTTTCGGTGCAGATGGCAGCTTCCGGCAGGGAATCTTAGCCGGTAAAGCGGACAAGCAGGCGGCAGAATATGTGGGATATCTGGCGAGGAAACGGAGAAAAGAGCAAAAGATCCGGGAATTGCAGGAGCAGATAGAAAGCATCAGCAGGACCATAGAAGAGTGGAACACCGGAATTGCACAACTGCAGGGACGTATGGACAGATTACAGGTGGAATATCAGGAGATTCCTGACTTTTCGGAGATTCAGATCGCATTGTCGGAGAAACGGGAGTTGGAACGTATTCTGGAGACGTTGGAAAACGAATATCTGAAACAACAGGATCAGGAACACAGACTTTCCGAGCAGAAGAACCGGCAATATCAGGAGGTATTGAAAGCTTGTAAAATGCTGCCCTATAGCAGAACAGTGGCGGCTTATGAGGAAGCCTGCGGTGCAGCAGAAGAATATGGAAGGATATGGCAGAGCGCAAGGCAGGAACTGCTGCATATACAGACGGAACAGATCGGCTGTCTGGACAGAAAAGAACGGATAGAGCAATACCGGGAGAATCTGGAAGAAGCCTATACGGAAAAAAGAACTTACAGCACCCGGGCAAAAGCCAGTGAGATTCAGATCCGTCAGCTGGAAGAGTATCTGAGGAGTCCGGAATTGCTGGAAAAGGCAAACCGGCTGAAACGTTTGAAGGAAGAACTTTCGCAGATCGACAAGGAACTGGAGGATCTGAAACTTCTGGGAGCCACCCTCAAAGAAAGGTTACAGACATTACAGAAAGAACTGCCGGAACAAAAAGAAAAGCTGCAACAGTACATTATAGAAGAAACCACGCTCAGAAACTATTTTGAAGAGGAACTGGATCTGAAACTGATTCTGAACCGGGAAGGACGGACAGTCTATGAATGTGCCAGAGAAGCCTTAAAAATATTGCGGGAAAGCGATAAGAACAGAGAGCCCGGAGAACTGCTGCAGGCATTGCATACAGTATATCTGAAGCATAACGGAAGTCTTGCAAGCTACGGAACTTCCATGGAAGAATGCTTCGGTGATACTGGGGACATCGATGCTGTGCGTAAACGGGTACGTATTATTTCTACCTGGAACGGGAAAAAGGTATATCTGGAGGAATTTTACAATATTCTGAAGACCGCAATCGAAGAGACGGAACTGCTGATACAGAAAAAGGATCGGGAACTTTTTGAAGACATTCTATCCCAGACGATCAGCCAGCAGCTTACGGACCGTATAGCAGAGAGCAGAAAGTGGGCAAAAGACATGTCAAAGCTCATGCAGGAGATCGATACATCCATGGGACTTCGTTTTTCTCTAGAATGGAAGCCCTGCAAAGCTGACAACGAAAAAGAACTGGATACAGCGGATCTGGAGCAGATTCTTCTGCGTGACCGGGAGCTGCTTACCCTGGATGATATTGAAAAAGTAGCAGGGCATTTCCGCAGTAAAATACGTGCAGAAAAGGCAAAACTGGAAGAAACGGGAACGATCATCAATTACATGGAACTGGTAAGAGATGCCCTGGATTACCGGAAATGGTTTGAATTCCAGATGTTTTTCCGGCGCGGCGAAGAGACGAAAAAGCCACTGACAAATGCCGCATTTAACCGTTTCAGCGGAGGCGAAAAAGCAATGGCCATGTATGTGCCGTTGTTCGGAGCGGTAAATGCACAGTATAAAAAGGCAGACAATAAAGATCATCCCAGAATTATTGCACTGGATGAGGCATTTGCCGGTGTCGACGACAAGAATATCAAAAGTATGTTTGAACTGGTTCATAAGCTGGATTTCGACTATATCATGAATTCCCAGGCGCTGTGGGGATGCTTTGAGACGGTCAAAGGCCTTCGGATTGCGGAACTGCATCGTCCGGAGAACTCCCAGGTGGTATCGGTGATCCGGTATACGTGGAACGGACATGAGAGGATTTTAGATGAACAATAATGAAGCATGTGCGGAATATTTTAGAGGAAATTCTGCGTACCGGAGATGCTTTTCGGAATTTGAAAAGAAATGGAAAACTTACGGAAAAGTAACAGGGATCATTACACTGAAAAATACTTCCGAAGAAGAGCGGAGAGCCATCGGTGGGATACTTGGAAAGACATTTTATGAAAATACCATACGTTTTCCTTTTGCGGAATTTGAAAAGGGATTGCAATACACAAAATTTGCTCCTGTGGATTTTGAACAAGTACTGGAAGCATATTTCGGCAGAAAAACGCTGACCACGCAGGAGAGACAGAAGGAGGCAGAGCGGGGAAAGGCAGATTTTTTTGAAACTGTAGAGAGCTATCTGACAGAGTGTAAAGGTCCGGATTCCATTGCGGTCTCCTGGCTACAGGATATGTTTTCTCAAAAAAAGTATGGCTATCAGACAGTAATTAGAGAATATGGAAGGGACAGAGAAAAGACAGAAAAACTGTTGAAAACTGTGGGAAAGGCGATCCTTTTGCTGGAAGATATTCGAGAGACGGAAGAGGAATATCCCCTGGCGGTATTTTCCGCGGAAGTATCTGGAAATCCCCATTACTTTGATCAGGGAACAACCGGAGGACAATTATTGGTTCACGGGATGTGTTATGCCACGGAAGAAGATTATCCGGCAAATGCCCATCAGTGGAGAGAATTACTGTTGTCCAACGGAATCGTACCGGATAATATTTCCTCTATCGTGCATATCTATGGATTGCGATTACAGGTTGACGGTGACTGGCACCCGGCATACGACGCTTTTTGTAGACGACAGGAGCCCTGTGCGGTCACCATGGAAAATCTGCAGGAGCTGACAGCGGTACACCCGACAGGAGATAGGGTCTATATTGTAGAAAATGAGATGGTGTTCAGCTACCTGTTGAAACATCTGGAACAAAGGAATGTGACGTTACTATGTACTTCCGGCCAGCTGCGGAGCGCCGCTGTGAAACTGATTCCCTTTCTGCTGAATAGTGGAGCGGATATCTACTATAGCGGAGACATCGATCCGGACGGGATCCGGATTGCCGACAGACTCTGGAGAAAATACGGTGACCGGATTCATGTGTGGAGAATGTCGGAGGAGGATTATGCGAAAAGTCTTTCGGAAGAAGAGATTGGGAAAATATCCATGAAAAAACTGGACGCTGTAGAGAATCCTGTTCTACGCGAGACGGCAAGAGAGGTAAGAAAGAAGAAAAAGGCGGGGTATCAGGAGAATATATTAAGAGATATGTTGGAAGATATGGATAGAATAAAAGACAGATAAAGCTCAAACTTACATTTAAACAGCAATATGATTCCGCAATATATCAAAATGATATTGATATATTGCGGAAAAATGCGTATAATATACGGAAAGGAGATGCGTAATTTCAGTAAAGTGATGGGAGCCTGATTAGATGAAGAACTGTAAACAAATAGCGACAGAATGGGGATTATCAGAACGTACTGTTAATGACCTTTGTAAAAAAAATAAGATTGATGGTGCTATAAAGGTAGGAAAAATGTGGAAGATTCCAGATGATGCTAAGAAGCCAATTGATGGAAGAATCACATCCGGGAAATATGTCAGACATTCAGCAGGAGTTACAAGAAAGCCATTACCTATTGGCATTTCTGATTATGTCAGAGCACAGGCAGATTATTACTATGTAGATAAAACGATGTTGATTAAGGAATTCCTTGATCAGAAGCCATTGGTTTCTTTGTTTACAAGACCGAGGCGCTTCGGAAAGACATTGAATATGGATATGCTCAGAGTCTTTTTTGAGATTTCAGAGGAGAATACAAGTAAATATTTCGAGGATAAAGCAATTTGGCAATGCGGTGAAGAATACCGCAATCAGCAGGGGCAATATCCGGTTGTATTTCTTACTTTCAAGGATGTTAAGTTTGATTCCTGGAAGGCAACTCTCGATAAGATTAGAGATCTATTACAGGAGGAGTTTGGAAGACATCAGGAGCTTGCGACCAGTGAAAGAATAGCAGAGTATGAAAAGACATATTTTGCAAAAATCATAAACGGCGATGCTTCAGAAGTTGATTTGACTGCATCATTAGCGAAGCTGTCTCAGATGCTTACCAAGCATTACGGTAAAGCACCAATCATTATTATTGATGAATATGACACGCCGATTCAGGAAGGTTATTCCAAAGACTTCTACGATGAGATAATTGGGTTTATGAGAAACTTTTTCTCAGGAGCTTTTAAAGATAATAAGAATCTTACTTATGGATTTCTGACCGGTATTCTTCGAATTGCTCAGGAAAGTATCTTTAGTGGTTTGAATAATTTAACTGTGAATTCTGTGATGGATGAAGAGTATGATCAGTTCTTTGGATTTACAGTTTCAGAAGTGAGAGAAATGCTTAAGTATTATGGAGTTCTTGATAAAGAGGAGGAACTTAAGGATTGGTATGATGGATATTTATTTGGAAGTACAGAAATCTATAATCCGTGGTCTGTAATCAATTATATTTCAAGGGGATGTATTCCGCAGGCTTATTGGGTAAATACCGGAAAGAATGAAATTTTGGAAGATGTCCTTAAGGTGGCAACGGAGGATATTACAGAAAGACTTTATTCTTTGCTGCAAGGTGAAAGAGTTATTGCAAGAATTGATCAGAATGTCGTTTACAGATCTCTTTCTGAGGATCCGGCGAATATTTATAGCTTGTTATTGGTGGCTGGTTATTTGAAAACACCAAAGAAAGAGTTGCAGGCAGATGGTTCTTATCTGTGTGAGGTATCTATTCCAAATAGGGAAATAGCTGCTGTATACAAGAGTGAGGTTTTGTCACACTTGTTACAGATTGGAGCAATCACAAGAACGACAGCCAATAAGATTGCAGAAAGTCTCTATGCGAATGATTATAAGAACCTGCAGAAAGCAATTGCTGAATATATGGATAAATCAGTCAGCTTCTATGATGCCGGAGCAGAGGGTTTCTATCATGGATTAGTTCTTGGGTTAATTGCTTTGATGGATAATCAGTATAAGATTAAGTCAAACAGAGAGTCCGGAGATGGCCGATATGACATTGGCCTATTCCCAAGGGAAGACAGATATCCCGGAATCCTTATGGAGCTTAAGTGGAAAAAGAACCTGAGTGCGGATGAACTTTCAGAACTTGCAGATGAAGCGTTAGCCCAGATTGGTAAGAAAAGATATGATGTAGAAATGAAGGAAAATGGCACTCAGGATATTTTGAAATTTGGAATAGTGTTTTCCGGAAAGAAAGTAAGCGTCAAAATAGAATAAGATATACCACTTAGGAGACCGGAACCGCAGAGACGAAAGTACCGGCATTGGTTGAAAAAACCAATGCCGGTACTTTTTATTATTCATAATGGAATTTATTTTGGCAATTGAGTAGTGAAAACTGAGCTCAACTTCGAAGTGTGCCCAAAAAGTTTTTTGTAAGATTCTGTCGAAAATCACCATGTATATAATAGAGAATAATTTAAACATTATTGAGATTAATAATGTTCGGTGCTAGATCAGAAAGGAGCATAAATGGATAAGTATATTCGGGTTAAAAATTGCAATTGTATTTCAGATGCTACAATAGAAATTGTTGAAAAATCATTAAATATAAAATATGGTTCTAATGGAACAGGAAAATCAACGATAAGTGAAGCGATATATGCCCAGGCGAATAATGAGACAGATAGATTAAAAGACTTTAAACCATATGGCTCAAATGACAATAGTCAACCAACTGTTGATAATCCTTACTTCCATGTGGTGAAGGTGTTTAATGAGGATTATGTGAATTCCTATTTGTTTCAAGGAGATGAGTTTCTTGATGATTCATTCCAGGTTTTTCTTAAATCGGATAAATGCGATTCGCTAGCAGCACAAATTGAAAGGATGCTTGAAGAGTTGCAAGATTTGATTAACAATATTGATGCGATTCATAACCTAAGAACTTTTTTGCCACAATATACTGCGGCAGTAAAAGCCTCTGATGGAACAGTATCTCGAAGAGGGGGTGTTGCCGAATTTGTTAATGGAAATGGAGGGGGCTTTAATCATTATTCAGAATTAAAAGCGTATAAACCATTTTATAGTAGAGATTTACCAAGCGTTGCTAAATGGGCCAAATGGCGCAATGATGGTATAAAACAGATGTGTGGCAATGATTGCCCATTTTGTACAAATATTTTACCTTCAAGTATTAGGAGTCAAAATGAGATTATATCAAAAGTATTTAAAAATTCGGCATTGTCGGTAGCAAATGCTGTTTTAGAATATGTACAACAGGCAGTTGATCAAGGATATATTTTGCCAGATGCCGTAGATGTTTTAGAATCATATATTGGCGATAATACAAAGGCTGATGAACTATATGCTGAACTTCAAATGCTTGCAAAAGAAACAGATTATCTGTATAAAAAAATTGAAAAGATTTGTATGTTTAAACCAATGAATGTCACGCATGCTCAACTTGTTAATTTAGAGCAAAGTCTATCGGAATTAGTGATTGAGGAAAGACAACTTCAATCATTTTACGCGACTGATTTAATAAAAAAACTTATTTATCATGTTTCAGATAAGATAAATGTATTAAAGGGAAAAACAGGGCAATTAAAAGGCTTGTTTTTGCAACACGAAAAGAAACTTGATGAGTTAATAGCTCAGCGTCAGGATGACATTAATCAGTTTTTTACAATTGCCGGATTTCCCTATAATTTTTGTCTGGAAAAGGATGGAGAAAAGCATGCTAAAGCGTACTTAGTTCCCTGTGAATTTCAGAAGGAAATGGTTGTAGATCCTAAAAATCGACTTAGTTGGGGAGAGAAAAATGCATTTTCGCTTGTTATGTTTATGTTTGAAGCAATTAGTGATAATGCAGATCTCATTGTTTTGGATGATCCAATATCGGCATTTGATGAAAAAAAGAAATTTGGAATTATTCGAAGGCTATTTGATAATAAAAAGGATAGTTTTAAAGAGAAAACAGTATTGATGCTAACACATGATTTCCAACCAATTATTGATTATGTCCATGGAAACTTCTTTACGCGATATGGATTGATTACGCCGGTTCATGCTTCATTTATACAGAATATTGAGGGATCAATTTGCGAATCGCCAATTACGATGAATGATTTGAAAAATACTGTAGAACTAACCAAAGATATTGTAATGTCTTCAAATGCAAGTATGGCTGTTAAAATTGTGAATTTGCGCAAATATGTTGAATTAACTAAGCCTGAATTCGGAACATCAGCAATTTATGAAGTTCTTTCAAATGTAATTCACGGAAGACAAAATCCGATATATAAGGATGGCCAAGAGATATCTGCGGATGTACTTGAGCAGGGAATGAGAGAAGTATCACAATATATTCCGAACAAATCGTATACTGATTTAATAAATGGAACGTCTACAGAAATTTTGATTAGTTCAATGTCGTCGGATGATTTATATCATAGAATTATCTCAATTAGGTTACTTTTTGAGAGGGTAGAAGGAACGCTGTCATTACTAAGAAAAAAATATCCAGCAGCATGTAAGTTTGTTAATGAGACTAATCATGTTGAAAATGATTATATTTATCAATTGGATCCTAGAAAGTATTTTGGTATTCCAAATTATTATTTGCAACAGATAGAGAATTTTATTCAAGAAAATAAAGAAACTATTCTTGCGGGAAATATATTGACTGAGAATACAGAATCAGATCAAATAGGGGATAACTAAGCTGCATTAAGTGAGAAAGAGAATGGCTCAATGAAAAACGGTAAATGTAAGGAGAGAGGATGGCATATTTATTAGAATAAAATTTGTTTAGAAATAGTTATTTATAATTGTCGAAAATAGTTATTTCGCAAGCTAATTTAGCACAGTAAAGTCTGGCTTATATGACATATACTGAGCTAAATTAATAATAAAGGAATCAAAAGAGGATTACTGAAAATTAGTATGTATAATATTTTCAGTCAAATATAAGGAAATCTACCACTTAAGCAGGCAGAATTTAAATAGAAAATTTAGGCCCCTTGATTTTCTACTGAAAGTTAATGCGTAAACAATTTCAAAATGTTATAATGTACAGCAAGTAGTATGATCATAGTGGGGGTACAGATGATGGGACTTCTCAGCAAAATCTTTGGATCAAAAAAAGATGTGTCCAACGTTGATATAGATAATAAAGCGAAAAGTTCTGTGAAGAATGTTCCGCGTAATGAGAATTGCATAAAACTTATGGAATTTGCATCTCACATGGAAAAATTACTTGCAGAAGATAGATACATTGCAAGAAGTGACTATAAGAAATATATAGATGAATATCAGAAAATCATAAGTTTCTTTGAGGTATTATCAGATAGCGGTATGCTTGGGAATTTCTGCGATGTTAATGGTGTGGAAGAAAAGGACATTGTACAAGCGATTGACTATTACAATAATGCAGAAACATATGTTGAAGACCACAATGAGGAATTTCTTGCCAGAGCAATGGTCGAGGAAAAAGAATATCTGGATAATGTTCTTAAGGCAGTAGACCCGGTAGTTGTACTGGATGAGGATCAGAGAAAAGTAGTACTTACGGATGAGGATTATTGTCTTGTTATTGCCGGCGCCGGAGCGGGAAAGACAACAACGGTAGCTGCAAAGGTAAAGTATCTTGTGGACAAAAAAGGAATTGATCCTGCACAGATTCTGGTTGTTTCATTCACTAATAAGGCGGTGAATGAACTGAAAGAAAAAATACAGGATGATTTGGGAGTACCATGTCCTATAGCGACATTTCACTCTACTGGAAACGCGATTATTCATAAGAATTCACCAGAGGAAAAACTGAATATAGTGGATAATTCTAAGCTATATTTTGTAATCAGAGACTATTTTCGTGGATCTGTGATGAAAAATGAGAGTGTAGTCAATAAACTCATCATGTTTTTCGCGACTTATTTTGATGCACCCTATGAAGGCGATGATTTGAACGGATTTTTTAACAATATTGCGAAAGCCAACTATTCCACGATGAGAAGTGACTTGGAAGATTTTAAACGTGAGGTCATAGATACCAGAACGAAAAAATCTGTAACAATTCAAAATGAAATTTTGAGATCGCATCAGGAAGTAGAGATTGCCAATTTTTTATATTTGAATAATATCGAGTACGAGTATGAACCTATTTATCAGTATAACATACAGTATTCGCATAAGCCGTATACCCCGGATTTCGTGATATATCAAAATGGTAAAATTGCCTATATTGAACATTTCGGAATTACAGAAAACGGGAAGAACGACAGATATAGTCAGGATGAACTTGAACAATACAAAAAGGCAATAAATGATAAGATAAAGTTGCATAAACAGCATGATACTACTTTGATTTATACTTTTTCAGTCTACAATGACGGAAAGCCATTAACAGAGCATTTGCAAGAGGCTCTGGAAGCAAAGGGATTTGAACTCAAACCCAGATCCAACAAAGAAGTTATGGAACTGCTGGTAGCAGGGGAAGAAAACAGATATGTCAGAAAGCTGATTAATCTGATCTGCAGATTTATATCAAACTTCAAGGTGAACGGTTATAATGCGGAAGAATTTAATCGAATGTATCATTCTACACAAAATGTAAGAAGCCGATTATTCCTTGAAATTTGCCATGATTGTTATCTGGAATATGATAGATGGTTAAAAGAAAATAAGGCCGTGGATTTTGAAGACATGATCAACGAGTCGGCAAGACTTTTACGAGAAGTAAAAGAGATGAAACAAAAACTAAGCTTTAAGTATATTATTGTCGATGAATATCAGGATATTTCCCGGCAGAGATTTGATCTGACGAAGGCTTTATCGGAGGTTACAGACGCTAAGATTATTGCGGTTGGTGATGACTGGCAGTCAATTTATGCTTTTAGCGGATCGGATATTACGTTATTTACTAAGTTCTCCGAGAAAATGGGATATGCGAAAATGCTTAAAATTGTTAAGACTTATCGTAATTCCCAGGAAGTTATTGATATTGCCGGTAATTTTATTCAGAAAAATTCAGAACAGATCAGGAAACGTTTATTATCTCCGAAAAATATCACAGATCCGGTTATTATTTATACATATGATAGCACGGCCAAAGGCCGAAAAGGAGATAGAAGAAGTGGTTCCAATTATGCAGTTGCACATGCCGTAGAAACCGCACTTACACAGTTGATAATGTATAAAAAGCAGGAAGGCAGACTGCCGGGGACAATTTTACTGCTTGGCAGATATGCATTTGATGGAGACCATCTTGAAAAATCCGGGCTTTTTGAATTCGTGCGGGGTGGAAGTAAAATAAAAAGTGTAAAATATCCAAAGCTGGATATAACATTCATGACAGCACATTCATCAAAAGGACTGGGATATGATGATGTTATTATTGTAAACGGTAAAAATGAAACATATGGTTTCCCGTCAAAAATTGAAGATGATCCGGTACTGGCTTTTGTAATTAAGGGGGACAGGTCGATAGATTACGCAGAAGAACGAAGATTATTTTATGTGGCTATGACGAGAACCAAAAATAGGGTGTTTTTTGTGGCACCGGAACAAAATCCTTCGGAATTCCTTTTGGAACTGAAAAGGGATTATAAGAATGTTGTATTACATGGAAACTGGAACGAGGAGAAGCCTCAAAGCATTGCGAAAAAATCCTGTCCGCTATGCGGATATCCGATGCAGCTAAAATACAAGCGAGCATATGGACTTAGACTGTATATATGCACTAATGAACCGGAAATTTGTGGCTTTATGACAAATGATTACAGGGCCGGGAAGCTTTGCATTCAGAAATGTGATAAGTGCAGAGATGGTTATCTGGTTGTCAAGTCAAGTAAGGAGAACGGCTATTTTCTGGGATGTACCAATTATAAGACGAATGGAACCGGGTGCAATAAATCTATCGGTATGAAGTATTACTATGATCAGATGGGATATCAGATGGAAATAGTAACGGAAAGTCCCGTAGCAATCAGTAGGATGGAAAAAGAGAATCCAGTGAAAAGAGTAGCTGTAACACCGGTTTCAACGGATGATTATGTTGAAATCGAAAAAACAACGGCGGCCTCTGTCAGATATACGCGGTGGATTCTGAATAATGTTGTGGATACAGTATTAAGGGCATTACAGGATGTCAGCAAGGTAAGATATTATGGTGTTACCATGTTGACGGATATTCTTCGCGGCGCAAATAGCAAACGCATTCTGGACAATGGCTTAGAAATGGTGCCGGAATATGGCATGTTAAAAGAGATACCAAGAGAGACTATCCAGAATATTATTGAATGGCTTATCAACGAGCACTATATTTTAAAAACAAAGGAGAAGTACCCCGTTCTTCATTCTACTTATGAAGGGCTTCATTACAGTGAAAGCCTGACAGAAACCAAATTAGAAGAACTCAAAGCATACCTAGAGAAAGATGAGTTGTAAGGGAAGTAGGTGCCGTCCCTTGTCCCGAAAAAGTTTTTTGTAAGATTCTGTCGAAATTTGCCATATATATAATAGAGGGCGCAATTTCGGCGAGATTGCAGTATTCCTAAAAATATGCTATGATACTCTTAAATGAGCGAAAAAAGTAAAAAGAATCAGACAATTCAATATTATGATCAAAATGCCGCCGATTTTGTGGAGAACACGCGTAATGTAGATTTTCATGTAATGCAGGATGAATTTATAGAAGGGCTTCCTGCAGGGGCGAAGATCCTGGACCTGGGCTGCGGCTCCGGAAGGGACACGAAATATTTCCTGGAGCATGGATACCGGGTAGACGCGATAGACGGCTCCGCAGAATTGTGTGCGTTGGCATCAGAGTACACGGGGATTCCGGTGAAATGCCAGTTGTTCCAAGAGCTGGATGCATCGGAAGTGTATGACGGTATCTGGGCGTGCTCATCGTTGCTACATTTATCCTATGGGGAACTGGATGAAGTGTTATATCGCATCGAGAAGGCACTGAAGCCGCAGGGCATTTTGTACATGTCATTTAAGTATGGTGTATTTGAAGGGGAAAGGAACGGCAGATATTTTCTGGATTTCACAGAAGAGAAACTGGAGCAGCTGCTGAAAAAACATACAAGTTTACAGCAGCTGCGGAACTTTCTGACAGAAGATGTACGACCGGACAGGGAAGAAAGATGGCTGAATCTATTCCTGAAAAAGATCAATTCTTAATTGCATATCCGAACTATGTCCTCCGAGAGACAGTGACTTATCCGAATGGCGGTGTGAGTCGCTTTTATGATGATGGAGTGGACATGGTCATTATCGATGATGAAATCTGCTCCTGCCGCGATGGCGAGCAGATTTTTCCTTATACACTGATCACAGATAAACAAAACCACTATATGAAAATATACCAGAGAGTGTTCCGATTCCTGGGATTCGATGCGGAAACGATAGAAAAATGCCTGCAGAAAAACCGACAGGAAGTGTTGCACTTTACCAAAAAGATCTCAGAAAGAGGAGAGCACGCGGACTCTTCACCGCTGGAGCTGCTGTTTGAACAGAATTTCACGGATGTCTATGAAGTAAGAATACTGAAATATTCGTAAACAAAAATGTTAAGATTGAATGCTGATAGACACTTAATGTGAAGGAGAATACAGAAAGATGGATTTGGCAGAAAAATTATTAAAAATACCAGAAAGAGAGAATGCGGGTGCACGATCTTCAAATCGCTTTTCGTTTCAACAGGTTTGGGCATTTGATTATATGCTTAAAATAATAGATGCAGATTCTGATTTTTTTCTCTTTATGGAATTTCATGATGATATAATTGTGCTAAGTAAGACTGAACAAGAAGAATATATTGAGTTTTTTCAAATTAAAACGGATGATAAGGATAGCAGATACATTACACCATCTTTTATTACGAAAGGTGGAAACAAATTTCCTGAAAAAATGTCCATTATTCAAAAAATAATTGATGAATTTGTTAAATTTGAAAAAGAAACTCGGAAAATTCATTTGGTATCAAATAAGAACTTTAATTTTGGAGAATTAGTAGATAAGACTGAAACAAAAAATAAAAGATCTTTTGTTTTTGAGGATGTAAATCAAACAAGTATAAAGCAAATAAAAAAGGATATGTGTAAGGCATGTAATAAAGTAAATATCTGCAAAGAAGAATGTTTAAGTATTATATATTTTGATGTGTCGGATCTTGATTTGGAATCATATGAAGATACTGTTATGGGTAGAATGATTAAGAAACTTGATGATATGAAAATTCTAAGTACAACCGAAAGGACTCATTCAATCTATAATACTATTTTGGGGGAGATTCGTAGAATAAATAATACAGAAAAAATGGCAGGAAATGTATCTGAACTCTTGACGAGAAAGGCAATTTCTAAAAAAGATTTTTTGAACTGGCTTGATAAATTAAAGGTGGAAATGCCTGATGATTTATGGACTCAAGTAAATATTGGTCTGCTTAATGACGGATTTACGACTTTGGAAATAAGAAAAATTCATAAAGGATGGAAAAGGTATCAGATAGATAGAATTAATATCGACGCTTTGGGATTACAAAGTTTAGAAACTATGGTTCAGAATATTATAGAACAGGGAGAATTTGATAATTGCAAGGATTGGGTTGAGTATATTTATAATAAAATAAGTACTGAACCAAATGCAAAAATATATGATAAATACTATTTATATGCATTGATTATAAGGGAGATATTTGCGTGAGACAAGTTAGAACAGTAGAAGAAAAGAAAAAAGAAGAAGATTTTTTAGCCTATAAGAAATTAATAAGAAACTTAAGGAGAGGGAAAAGTGAAAAGATTAATTCTGAAAAAATTGGTGATAATATCATCCAAAAATGAAGAAGCAAGGATAATAGAATTTGATGATGATCTAACAATTATTACTGGAGACAATCCAAATGGTAAGACGATTAATAGAACTGGAAAGTCACTTGTGATGAAGGCAATCTATTACTCTTTAGGTGCAAAGATAAAAAAGTATACAACGAATTGGGAATCGTTGCAGATAGGTACAATTGTTACGTTCTTATATGATGGAACGCTTTATGAACTGTATAGAGATAAAAACACTTTTATTTTAAAAAAAGATGATGACATTAAGTTTTTTGCGTCAATATCAGAGTTGACTCAATATTATGTAGAGTTATTTAATTTTTACTTAAAGATGCCAATAAAGAAGGAAGACGAAAATTCCGTATATGCATATCCTGGAGCTATTTTTATGCCATTTTACATAGATCAAGACAAAGGTTGGAGTGGTTCATGGGATTCATTTGCAGATGTTTTCACCGGCAAATGGAAACAAGAAATTTTATTGTATCACATGGGAGTACGTACAAAAGAGTATTATGAATTACTAGATGAAAAAATCGAATTGGAAAACGAGCAGAGAGAGAATAAACGACAATTAAAAACATATGAGACTTTAATAAAAAGTCATACAGAGAAGTACGGGAAGTATCTTGATATAAATGTAAGTGCGGAAAATTTTGCAGATGATATTTTGTGTTTAACAAATGAATTGAATGCGCAGCTAGTAAAGAAAAATGAAATAAGAAATGAGTTAATCAACTGTTTTAATGAAATGAAAGAATTAGAGGAGGCATATTCAGTAGCAGATTCAGTTTACAATGAGCTACTGAAGGATGCAGATTTTGTAGAAAGTGAATTAACGGATGAAGAAATAATTTGTCCAATTTGTGGTACTGTACATAAAAATAGTGTAGAAAATAAATTTCATTTATACTCAGAAATAGAAGAATGTGAAAAAGTAATTCAGGACTATTTTGTTCAAAGAGAAAAAATTGAAAAAAAGATTGATAAACAATCAGAAGAATTAGATTCGTTAAGCGACTATATTGACAAGATCAATGAAATCTTAAATCGTAAAAGAGAGGAAGTATCTTTTCAGGAGATTGTTGTGGCAGAAGGGTCGAGATCGATTTTAAATGATATGCAAAAGGAGCAAAAAAGATTAAAAAACAGATATATTTTTCTGGATAATAGATTAATGACCATTACAAAGGAACAGACTGCAATATCTAAAAAAGGATCATATATTATAAAGGATTATTTAACCAAATTAAGTATAGCTTTACAAATGTTGAATGTTACAGATATTGACTCAAAAGACTTGAAAAAATTTAAAGCAAGTTTTACAAGTGGCGGAAATGACTTGCCATGTGCGATTCTCGCGCAAATATTTACTTTGTATTCAGTTTCTGTAAAACATTCAAAAACGGTATGTGCTCCCATAGTAATGGATGCAATTTTTCAACAAGAACCAGCAGAAGAAAAAGTTAATACCATCTGGGATTATGTTTTAAATCAACAACCAGAAGAATCACAGCTGATATTATCAACTACCTCAATACATGATAGAAAAATAAGAGGAAAAGTAATTTCGTTTGTGAAAGAAAAAGGATTACTTACAGTGGATGATTATCAGGCGGAAAAAGATAAGATTATGTTTTATAGAGATGCGTTGTTAAAAGAATTGAAAAAACGTGATAAATCAAATAATATTTCAAATTGAATGTGGATGAAAGTTACTTGCATTTTTAAGTGTAACTCTGGAAAATATCATTTGAATTTAGCACAGTAAAGTCCTTAATATTGGACTTATACTGTGCTAAATTCATAATTAAAGGATAATTATAAAGCCCAAATATAAATATAGTCTTTAGATTTCTAAAGATACAAATGACATATATCGCCTTTAGTGATATAATTCTAACATATACGAATTAATATTTCACGAAAGGTAAAACAATGTCAGTTTCATACAATGGTTTATGGAAAATACTGATCGATCGAAACATGTATCGTAAGGATTTGGCGGAAAAACTTAATATTAGCTCTGCAACAATAGCCAAAATGGGGAAAGGTGAAAGTGTCTCCATGGATGTGTTAGAAAGGATATGTACATATCTGGATTGCAACATAGGTGACATAATGAGTTTTGAAAAAGACAATGCAAAAGAGAGTGTATAAGGTATGATTGAAAGAATATGCCCTAAATGCAGGATTCCCATGAATGGAGAGCGTTGCAGTAATCCAGATTGTGGAAGTTTAACGCAAATGACATCCAAGATATATTGGTGTGATGAATGTAATATTCCCATTTTTGATATGGATTGCCCCATATGTACTAGCAAGGGAAGATATATAGCTTCTGATATAAGACCGGTATTTCCGGAAGAAAATATGCTTATTTCTTTAATACTAACAGGAGATGCTTTGCATTATCAGAAATCTTCAGCTTGGTATGGAAATAATAACTACATTATTGATGGGAAAAAAGTAAAATTATCGGTTTCAACCATAAATAAATGGCCGATAGAAAAAGTTAAAGAATTAAAAGATCAGTATGATATGAATGCTGCAAAATTAGATTATAGCTATTTTGATGAATATAAAAGAGCTTTTATAGCAGCAAATACAGATAGATATAATGCTATTACAGAAGAGGCAGTTTATTATGTTCAACAGTATAAGGATAGATACAGTATTGATGACATGATGGTATCTTTTAGTGGAGGAAAAGACTCCACAGTGACGTCACACATTGTAAATACAGCGCTTGGCACAAATAAAGTCCTTCATGTTTTTGGCGATACCACATTGGAATTTCCATATACTATGGAATATAAGAAGCGCTTTAATAGAAATGAAGAGTCACAAGGAGTAAGAATTTTAACTGCTAAAAATAGAGAAAAAAACTTTGAAGAATTGTGTGATGTTGTAGGACCACCTAGTAGAGTAATGAGATGGTGTTGCACAGTTTTTAAAACGGGAGCTATTCAAAAAACAATAGCCTCTGCATTTAAAGATAAAACAAATATATTGAGTTTTCAAGGAATTAGACATAGTGAATCTGTTAGTAGAAGCAAATATGAAAGAGAGAGTGACAGCCCTAAAATAACTAAGCAAAAAGTAGCATCTCCTATTATTGATTGGTTTGACTTTGATGTTTGGCTTTATATATTGGCAACAGGCATAGACTTCAATGAAGCATATCGTTTAGGCTGGACGAGAGTAGGATGCTGGTGTTGCCCTAATAATGGTGGATGGTCTGAATTTTTATCCAAAGTGCATATGTACGATCAATATGTACATTGGCATAAGCTACTTGTGGATTTTGCAACAACAATTGGAAAACCTGACCCTGAGGAATACGTATCACAGGGAGGCTGGAAAGCACGACAGGGTGGAAATGGACTTGCCGCTGCACAGACATCGGTTGTAGCGTATGAACCGTGCGCAACGGATGAAAATGCATTTAACTATGAATTACAGCGTCCTATTACGGAAGAGTTCTATGAATTGTTTAAGCCTTTTGGTTATATCAATAAGGAACTTGGAAACAAACGTTTAGGTGAGGTATATGTCTTAAACAAAGCAGGAAAAGTTGTACTTGTTCTTCAGGGAAGAATGGGAAGCACTAAGCTTAAAGTGACCATTAAAGATACACATCTTGCTGGAGCAAGAAATTTGGCGGCTGCTGAGGGAAGAGTGCAGTGTCAGCTTACTAAATATCAAATGTGTTTAGGGTGTAAAGCATGTGAAAGTGTATGCAGGCATGATGCCATTAGTGTGAAAGATGATGGTACTGGAAAGATTGCATATACAATTAACGATGAGAAATGTAAGCGTTGCACGGAGTGTGTTAATCATTTTAATGCAGGCTGCTACATGAGAAAAGTATTATGTATAAAGAGGACTTAATATGGCAACAAACACAAAAATAAAAATAAGACTTCAAGGTCATGAAAAATTTGCGTTAAGAGATGGGTGGCTTACAAAGGGGCTAAGTATTATAGACAAAAGACCAGATGCTTTTTTGGGAAGTGAGGGACCTGATCTTTTTGGCATTGGAAATAATATGGTGAAGTCCCTTAGATATTGGATGAAGGCATTTAAACTTATCGAAGAAAATCCGGGCGCAGGAGCAAAACTTTCTGAACTTGGAAAAATCATTTTACAGAATGATGTATATCTAGAAAAAAATTTTACTTTATGGATTCTGCATTCGCAAATTGCAAAAAATATTGCAGAAGCGACTACATGGTACATGTTCTTTAACAAATGTAATGTAATAGATATGGAAAAAGATGAGATAGAAAAAATTTTGTATCGTGAAATATCTCAATATGTCATGGGACAACCTTTTTCTGAAAACTCGTTAAAGAACGATGTAGATGTTCTGCTGAACATGTATAGTAAGAATAAAGTGAACAGTGATCCTGAGGACAAAAGTCAGTCTCCTTTTGCAAATTTAGGTCTCGTCAAAAATACAGAAAATCTTTATTCTCAAACAAGTCCTAAGAGACGTGATATTGATGAATGGGTAGTGCTGTATGAATTAGCAGAAATGATGCGGGATAAAAACGAAATATCTATAGAGAGAGTATTGAATGGAACATGCGGTATTTCACATATCTATCAGGTGAAACCGGTTCTGGCAAATGAATTGCTTGATCGGCTGGATGCTGCTGAATACATTCGTGTAGACAGAACGGCTGGATTGGATATGATATATCGGACAAAAGCTTTCACAACAGAGAGCGTAATGGCGGACTATTATAAAAGATAAAAGAAACGAGAAGAGTGCAGATGGCCATTAAGAGTTTAAATGAAATCATAAAATTTAATAATAGCTTTAAAACATCCATAAATTTATACCTTAGTTTGAATAAGGCGGAAAAAGTATTAAGCTATATTCCAACAAAATCATCTGTTAATTTTTTGGATGGCTATATGCAGGCAACCATAAATAATAAGGAACAGGCGACTCTGCTTGTAGGACCTTATGGCAAGGGAAAGTCACACTTATTATTAGTATTGCTTGCTATTTTATCAATGGAAAGAACTGGTGAGAATACTCAAATAATAGAAGAGTTAGCTGACAAAATTTCTGCTGTAGATGAATTGGGAGAACAGGCAGCTTCTGATGTAAAATTATTATGGAGTAAGAATAGATTTTTACCAGTTATAATCAATGATACTACTGGTGATTTAAATCAAGCATTTTTATTGGCATTGAACGATGCTTTAAAAAGAGAAAAATTGGTTGATTTGGCACCCGATACATACTATTCGATTGCATTAAACAGGATAGAAGACTGGCAAGAAAATTATCCGGAGACCTATCATGATTTTATTACAGAATTAAAAAGCATTGGAATAGAACACAAAGAATTTATTTATGAGTTGAAAAGATATTCACGGACAGCGCTAGATACTTTTATTAGTGTATATCCAAAGATTACATCTGGAAGTATATTTAACCCATTGGCTGTATCGGAAGTATTGCCGCTGTATAAAAGTGTTAGTGAACGTCTGGTAGAAGACTATGGGTTTTCGGGAATTTATATAGTATTTGATGAGTTTAGTAAGTTCATCGAGGGACTGACGGATGGTAATGTCGGAAATAACATGAAGTTACTTCAGGACATGTGTGAATTGGCAACGGATTCATCGAATGCGAAGATATTTATTACGATGATTGCACATAAGAGCATAAAAGAATATGGCAAATATCTATCCAGTGACATTATTAATGCATTTACTGGAATAGAAGGTCGTATTGTTGAAAAGCATTTTGTTACGTCATCCAAAAATAATTATGAACTGGTATCACATGCAATTATTAAAAATTCTAGAGCTTTGGGGCAAATACCGAATGCTGGAAAAATAGTAGGTCCCACAGCTTTAGAAAATTATTATCAACTACCGGTATTTAATTGCAATTTTGAAAGAAAAGATTTTGATGAAATAATATTAAAAGGATGCTATCCCTTAAATCCACTTGCAACTTATTTACTTCTTAATATTAGTGAAAAAGTTGCACAGAATGAGAGAACATTGTTTACTTTTATTTCTAATGATGAACCTAACAGTATGGCTCGATATGTCTTAGATCATGATAAGTCAAAGGACTGGGTGATTGGTGCAGATCTGATTTATGATTACTTTAGTGGCTTATTTAAAAAGGATGTCAATAATGAATTTATTCATAACATATGGTTGGGCGCGGAGGTAGCACTTTCAAAATGTTCTTCGGAAGACGAGCGAAAAGTGATTAAGGCTATGGCTGTCATCCAAATTGTAAACAAAGAGGATGAAGTGCTGGCAAATGAAACATATTTAAGCTTGGCGGTACGACTGAAGGAAGGCACTTCTGTATTAGAAGCGCTTACGCAGAAAAATATTATATACAGAAAGAAATCTACAGGAGCTTATGTATATAAGACGCAGGCTGGAATTGAACTGAGAACTGAAATTAAAAAGCTTAAAGAAATTAAGGGAAATAATGTAAATTATGGAAAGGCATTATTAGATATAAATAGTGCTTATTATGTAGTCCCTAGAAAATATAATGCAATGCATTCTATGACGAGATACTTCCAACATGAGTATATGGAAGCAGAGTATTTTCTTAATGTAGAATCTGCAGAAGTATTTTTTGATTCTCAAATGAAAGCAGATGGTAAGGTTATAACTTTATTCAGCAGAAAGGCTATCCAACAAGACGCTGTAATAGAAAAGGTAGAGGAGTTAAGACGTAAGAATCTCGTAGTAGTGGTCCCTGAGAAAAAGATATCATGTGAGAAAGAATTAGTAGAATATGAAATATTGCAGGATATTAGAAAAAACTCATTCTTATCGATTAATAGTGATATTGCAAAAAGGGAAATTCCGCTTTTAGAAGAGGATATTATTGATACTGTACGCAATAGATGTACAGAAGTATATCTAGAGGATAAGAATTGTAAGGTATTAGCATTTGATGGAAAGCATGTAGTTGAATACAAGGCAAATCAAGAGGAAAATGCGGTAAATAGCAGTTGTGAACTGGTATATTACAAAACACCTGAAATAAATAATGAAATAATCAACCGAACCACGATAGAAAGTGCACAGACAAAAAAATCTCGATTGAACATTATAGCTGAACTTCTTTCGACGAAAGGGGAGGTAGAGCCACAGTTTTATAAAGGAACAAACCAAGAAGCCACTATTTTCAGAGCCCTGTTTGATAGAACAGGAATTATTGATGATACAGGGGAGAATTATATAAAAGAAATTTTAGATCTTCTTGACAAATTTATTAATGAATGCGGTGTAGAAAAACATTCATTGAAAGAAGCGATTGCATTATTGACATCGGAACCGTACGGCATGCGTATGGGGGTAATCCCGATATATTTTGCATATGTGTTGTCAAGACGACATGAGGATATTGTGGCATATTATGCAAAGGGTGAAATACAAATAACCCCAGAAGTTGTTGTCAATATGTGCGAACATGCGGCAGACTATTCGTTGTTTGTTTCGAGAGAAGATTACCTGAAAGAAGAATATATAAGACAAATGAACGAATTGTTTTCAGTAAATGAGAGCATAAACCTTACGGATAACAGAATTAAAAATATAGTATTATGTATGCAGAGATGGTTTCGTTCCTTGCCGCAGGCAACGCGGAATTTGGCTGAAATATCGGATTATCCAAATCAGGAAGTAAGTGTAGGATTAAAAGTATTTAAGAAGATACTGCAAAAAGTGGAATACAATCCTTATGAAATTGTATTCGATACACTTCCTAAAGAACTAAGCGCCGGTTCTTATCAAGAAGCATATACAAAAATTGTAAATTGTAAAAACTCCTATGATATGTATCTTAGCTGGGTGATAACATTAGCTGTATCTAAAGTATATGATACTTTTGACCGGAAACGGAAAAATGACTTATATCATGTTTTGAAACAATGGTATGAACAGCAAAGCAAATTATCAAAGCAGGGATTGCATAGTGGGCGAATCACGAATTTTATGTCATGCATAGAAAAACTGGATGTATATGATGATGCGGAAGTGGCAAAAAGAGTCGTAAAGGCATTATCGGATATATACATTGAAAATTGGAACGATGGAGCATTGGATGAATTTTCCCAAGCTCTTAGTGCAGTAAAAGCAGAAGTGGAAACTATCCATGATGAAAAGAATGAGGGCCAGAGGAGACTTACATTTGTAGGTAAAAATGGAAAAGTAATCGAAAAGTATTATGAAGCAGTCGATGAAAGGACAGGAGCCATTTTAAGAAATATTTTAGAAGATACCCTGGATGAATTTGATGATTTGAGTGTCAATGACAGGGTAGGAATATTGCTTGAAATGATTGAAAAGGTGATAGGGTAAATGATTTATTTAGATAATGCTGCAACTACATATCCAAAACCGGAATCGGTATACGATGCTATGGATAGAGCAAACCGAGAATTATGTGTTAATGCTGGGCGAGGCTCTTACAAAAAGGCACGTGAAGCAAGTAAACTGATTTCCGATACCAAAGCGATGCTGAGGGGACTTGTTCATGCGGATATGAATGTTGCAGTAGTATTTACCCCATCCATCACAATAGCGCTTAATGAAATTGTTGGTGGAATTAAGTGGCAGACAAATGATGTGGTATATGTGTCACCTTATGAACATAATGCAGTGGCTAGAACATTGCATCTTATGACAAAAAAACATGGTATTGTTATCAAAAAAATTCCGCTAGTGGATGGTGGACTTGATGTCGATATTGAAAAAATGGCGTACGAATTTTCTAAAGAGAAACCTAAAGCAGTGATATGCACACATATTAGCAATGTTACAGGATATATATTACCTATTGCCCAAATATTTGAAGAAGCCAAGAAGTATGGTGCTATTACAGTGCTTGATACAGCTCAATCTTTGGGACTAGTGCCGGTAGATATTAGGACTATTAGAGCAGATATAATTGCATTTGCAGGGCATAAGACTTTATATGGTCCGTTTGGTATTGGTGGATTTTTAAATACAACTGGCGTGTCACTTGAAGAGACTATCGTTGGTGGAACCGGTAGTGATTCTTTGAACTTAAATATGCCGGCTGGTGCGGAGGCACGATATGAATCATCAAGTACTAATATCAATGCAATTGCCGGACTGAACGCAGCATTAGAAGTATTGAATCAACCTCTATTATTGGAGAAAGAAAAAGAGTTATCTAACTATTTAAAGAAGGAATTAGAGGAATTATCCAATATAAAAATATATCTACCGAAGGAAGAACAGGACCATGTCGGAATCTTTTCGATTACGGTTGATGAGTACTTGGCGGATGATGTTGGTACAATTTTAGATGAAGAATTTGATTTAGCGGTAAGAACTGGATATCATTGTGCACCTTGGATTCATGAATATTTGGGAGATATTCAAATGAAAGGAACAGTGAGAATTAGCTTGGGACAGTTTAATACAAGAGAAGATATTGATAAGTTAATAGACGCACTAAAAACATTATAGTGGGGGAATTGATAATGAGTTTGAAAGATCATCTGATTAAAAGCGAATACAGGTCTTTAATTGATGATATGGTACGTGATTTTTATATACCGTGTTTGGAGAATGCAGTATCTTATAGGCGTGCTGTAGGATTTTTCTCATCATCATCTTTAGTAGAGGTTTCACAAGGTATTGCTAAAATGGCACAAAATGGCGGGAAAATTCGTATTGTAGCATCACCATATTTATCTGATGAAGATATTGAAGCAATCAAAACGGGATATGAAAATCGTAAAGAGGTGATCGAACAAGCATTATTGAGACAATTACATGAGCCAGTAAACTATTATGCATCTGAACGCATGAATATGTTAGCGAATCTGGTTGCTGATGGAATTTTGGACATTCGAATTGCTTATACCATGGATAGATCTGGCATGGGAATGTACCATGAAAAAATGGGAATTATTGAAGATGATGAAGGAAATGTAATAGCTTTTTCCGGATCAAATAATGAATCAGCTACGGCAATGTCAATAAATTATGAGACAATGGATGTCTTTAGAAACTGGGGAGATTCAAGCGAAAAGGAACGTGTACAATTAAAATGTAATGCGTTTCACTCTATATGGAACAATAATGAACCCAATATTGAAGTAATGGAATTTGAAAATATTACAAAAGCTCTGATAGAAAAGTATCGACGAAAATCAACGAACTTCAATATTGATAAAGAAGAGTATCCAGATGGTGTAAGCGCTGAAGGTGAAAGAAGTATCGACAAGACCACTATAGCACCGAGAATACCTGAAGGATTTGAATTACGAGATTATCAAGTGGAAGCAATAGATAAGTGGGAAGAACAAGATTTTAAAGGCATTTTTGACATGGCTACAGGTACCGGAAAAACTTATACCGGGCTTGGAGCAGCAGCAAGATTATCAAAGAGGCTTGAAGATCGGTTGGCATTGATTATTGTTTGTCCCTACCAACACTTGGTAGAGCAATGGGTTGAAGATATTGTGTTATTTGGTATGAAACCTATTATTGGATATAGTAGTTCTATACAAAGAAGCTGGAAAAAGAATTTAGAATCTGCAATAAGGGATCAAAAACTCAAAGTGAGGAAAAGGGAATTTTTTTGTTTTGTTACTACGAATGCCACTTTTTCTTCAGAGTTTGTTCAAAATCAGCTTAGTAAGATAAGGTCAGATATATTATTGATGGTTGATGAGGCCCATAATTTTGGGGCAGATAATCTCCGGAGATTATTATTGCCAAATTATAAGTATCGGTTGGCTTTATCAGCTACTTTGGATAGACATGGTGATCCCGAGGGAACAGAAGCATTATATAGATATTTTGGCGGAAAATGTATTGAATACAGTCTTGAAAAAGCTATTGGGGAGGGTAAACTTACACCGTATAAATACTATCCTGTGATTGTAAGTCTATCGGATATAGAGTTGCAGGAATATGATAATCTTACAACTCAAATTGCGAAATGCCTAACAAAAGATAAAAGAGGAAAAACAGTTTTGTCAGAGAAAGGCAAACGACTGGCACTTCAAAGATCACGATTGGTTGCTGGGGCATCGGGAAAAATTCAAGCACTCGAGAAATATATTATGCCATATATTGAAGATAAACATATTTTAGTGTACTGTGGTGCAACAACAGTGTTTGATGGAAATCAAGAAAACATGCAGATTGATAACGATGAAATACGTCAAATTGATCTTGTGACAGACCTGCTTGGAAACAAATTACATATGAAAGTCTCACAATTTACGTCTAAGGAGAACGTAGAGGAAAGAAATATTTTAAAGAGAGAATTTGCTGATGGAAGCAACTTACAAGCATTGATAGCTATAAAATGTCTTGATGAAGGTGTAAATATTCCTAAAATAAAGACAGCGTTTATTCTAGCAAGTACAAATAATCCTAAAGAATATATTCAGAGAAGAGGTCGAGTGTTACGCTTGGCTGAGGGAAAGGATTATGCAGAAATATACGATTTTATTACACTCCCGAGAAAATTAGATGAAGTTACTGGTATAACGGAAGAACAGATGAAAAGGGAATTGACTTTAGTAAAAAATGAGCTATGTAGAGCAGAAGAATTTGCAAGAATTGCACTAAATAGCGTCACCGCATTAGCAATTATAGATGATATACGAACGGCTTATGATTTACAGGATTATATAATAAATTATGAGGAGGAATTCACTTATGGAGAATAAGAAAACGGAAAACATTAACGGTATTGATGTGGACGTGGAAAAAGCACAAAAGTTAATTAAAAGGGTAATTGTAAAAGAAAAGAGAAATCTTAGCACTAAAGAATTTAGTAATCCTGAAATGATAAGAAGAATTAAAAAGATGATTGAGGAGGATGTAGAATGTTACTAAAGAAAATGAATTTGGAAAATTTTAGACAATTTATTGGAACTCAATCAATCGACTTTTCCACAGAGCCTGATAGGAATGTGACAATTATATTGGGTGAGAATGGATCGGGAAAGACAACATTAGCACAAGCTTTTACATGGTGTTTATATGGAGATACCGATTTTGATGACAAAAACGTATTAAATAAAAAAGTTGCGCAAAAGATTGGACCGAATGGAGAGGCATCTGTAAAGGTAGAACTGAATCTAAAGCATATGGAGATAGAGTATACGATTATTAGAGAACAGAAGTATACTACGGATGCTACAGGAAACTTGAAGCGACCTAATAATAGCGTTTTCAAGATTGCATACCGAAATTCAGATGGTCAGCAGGAATTTATTAGAGAAAATGAAACAGAAGTGCGAATGAAACAAATATTACCCAAGGAACTGTCAAAATATTTCTTTTTTGATGGTGAACGTATCGGTAATATGAGTAAAGAAATCAAAAAAGGAAAAAGTCCAGAATTCGCAGAAGCGGTTAAAAGTTTATTGGGATTGAGCGCATTTACAGCGGCATTAGATCATTTAAATGGTCGTTCATCCTCCAGTGTAATTAAGAGTTATGATGAAGATTATGATTCTAAGAGTGATTCAAAAATCGCAAGGTACAGAGAAGAAATGAAAAAATACGAAAATAGACTTGCGGTTATAGAAAAGAGATTAGAAGAAATAGATAATGAGGAACTTACTGCAAAAGAAAAACAGAAGGAATATGAAATAAAGCTAGTTGAAAATAAAGATAGCGAAAAATTAGCAAATGAAAGAACGCATTTATTAGACAAAATAAAAAGATTAGAAGAGAGTAAAATACGCAATACACATAGTATCTTAGAGAACTTTAATAAAAGTGGTGCATTTTGGATGTCATCAAAACTGATCAATGATGCATTGGAAGAACTAGCAAATGCGGATAAATTGGATACTGGCATTCCGGATATTCATGCCAGAACAATACAGTATTTGTTGGGCAGAAAAAAGTGTATATGTGGTGCAGATATAGAATTTGGGAGTTCCGCATATACAGAATTGAATAGATTGCTTGATTACATTCCGCCTAAGAGCATAGGTACCATTATTGCACAATTCACAAGGGAATGTGAATTGAAATGTAAATCGACAGATGGACTGTTTGAACAGATTTCAAGTGTGTATAGTGCATTGAGGGAACTTGAAAATGATCATGATCAGGCTATTCAGGATATTGAAATAATAGGTCATAAACTGGAGGGAATGTTAGATGTAGGGGAACTACAGAAAAAATATTCGTTCTATACAAAACAATTATCGATTCTGAGAGATGAGAGGAATCGATTGCTTGTTGAACAAGGAGGTCTTAGTACTAGCAGGGATCGATGTGATACTGAAATTAATAAACTTGTGCTAAAGGATGATAATAATAGACGTATAGCACAATGTAAGGCATATGCTATATATATGTATAGGTGTTTAAGTGCTGTATATAAAGAAAAAGAGACAGAAACTCGTGAACGCCTTGAAAAAGTTGTAAATGATATTTTCAAAAAAATTTATAATGGCGGATTTTCGTTAAAAATTGATGAGAAATATAATATTCAGGTTGTAGTTGATGATTTTGATGGCTATGTAGGCGATATAGAAACATCAACAGCACAGAGTATTTCTGTAATATTTGCGTTTATTGCTGGTGTGATTCAGCTGGCAAGAGAAAACAATAATGAGGAAAACTCAATGCTTATGACGGAAGCATATCCGCTGGTAATGGATGCCCCTTTGTCGGCATTTGACAAAACAAGAATAAAAACTGTGTGTGATGCTTTGCCCAAAGTAGCAGAGCAAGTAATTATCTTTATTAAAGATACCGATGGTGAGATCGCTGAGACAAATATGGGGGCAAAAGTAGGAAAAAGATACAGTTTTCATAAGCTCAATGAGTTTGAGACGGAGTTAGAGAGGAGGTAAAAAATGTTTGATAAAGAGTATGCATTTAAGGGATCACATGCAGAAAAAGTAATTAAGTTAACTGCAAAAATTGATGATAGAAATCAGATTTTTAAGAGGAATTATGATGTATATCTAATGGCTCCTATTGTAGGCTTTTTATATCAAAGAAAGGCTGAGACAGATAATAGTGGAGATAAGACTACAAAAATCTTCCCAGAAATATTAATGAATAACTCTGATGATTTGGCATTTAACTATCGCTTGATTATGTTGTTAGATAAAAAGAATGAACCAGATATAGAGGGAAGAGTTGATAAAGCTTTTCGGCTGTATAATAGTGATAAGGCCGCCGAGGATGAAAAACTGTATGACCAATATGTATTAGGTGGGGTTGATGTTTTATACGAAAAAATTATTGGTACAGGGACTTCAGCAGCGGATTATTTAAGCAATTTGTACGATTTTATGGAAGAGATGGATGAAAGGTATAATCAAGTGATTGATACAGATCATATAGTTGAGTTGTGTAAATTGGCGAAAAAATAATGGGACAAGTTAGAGAAGAAGTAGAGAGTAAAATACTCGAAAAATATCGTGAAAAAGGTACTATTACGGAAGACGAAATCGTAGATATCTGTTTAGACTATGATCTGAATCTCATAGAAATTGATTCAATCTGTGAGCGTATTTTTAGCAAAAAAGTTATTGTATCGGATGACTATGAACGTAAAAATACGAATGACGAAAAAGAGTATGCAGATCATAGTCATACGGATTATGAGTACTTTTATGATAAGGTTGAAAAAGAATTCCCTAATATGACAGCATTTGTTGAACAGGTACGAGGAGTGCAACCACCACAAAGCAGAGAGTGGAAGATTTTGTTGCCGCAGGCTCAAAATGGAAATAAGTATGCTAGAGAAAGAATGGTTATGATGTATACTAGATCCATTTTAAGACAAGCGTATGATTTTGCAAAGGCATATTATGTAGATTACGAAGAGGCATTTCAAAATGGCATGATAGGGTTACTTATTGCTATAAATAAATTTGATATGACAAGACCGGATTCATTTGTATCTTACTTTGGATTGTGGGCAATGCAGACAATGAGAAGATATTCATTACCCCAAAACTTTATATGTCAATATCCAGTACATTTTAAGGAGACAATATTCAAGGCAATGGATGATCTTCGAGAAGAAACAGGAGAAGAAACGTTTGAAAATTTGCTGGAGTATATAGAAATAGAGGATTTAGTGTCAGCAATAGATACAAACAAAAAACTTAATAATACATTTTCGTTTGAAGAGCTGTCTGAAGATAGTATTACAACAGAAATGAGTGGAAACAGTGTCGAAAATATAGCCGAACAATCTTTATTAAAGACATCGAACCATGAACTTTTAGGACATTTAAAAGATCGAGAACGGAAAGTACTTTGTATGAGGTATGGCTTAGCAGATGGCACAGAACATACATTGGAGGAAGTTGGGCAGAGTATGGGAGTGACAAGGGAACGTATAAGACAAATTGAAAAGAAGGCTATTGATAAGTTAGGAAAGGCATTAGAAAGACGAAAAGTATATTAAATATAGGAGTGAATGAGTTGATAGATCTTGAAAACGTGAAGAAAAAAATTCTGGCAACAGTAGATAAGGCAGGATATATTACAGAAAAGATGTTAATAGATTATTGCATTGAAGATAATATTCCAGATTATGCCATAGATCAGTTATGTGATCAACTTTTTGATGCACATGTGCCAGTATTAGATATACCTATATTTATTGAAAATAAATATTTAGCATCATATAGCAAGCATTTGACTGAAAATACATATTCAAAAAAAGAAGAAATGCTTGCATCGGTCATTAAGTGCCTGGCATGTTTTAGCAAAGGTGTGTTTGAGAAATATGCGGAAGAAAATCGTTGGGCAGAGATTCGAACAATGATAATAGATAAAATACAAAGTGATGATTATAAAGTGATTTACGAATTCTATGAAAATGATGCAGTAAAATTTATAGATTTTTGTAAAAAAGCAATTGTTGAGAATCCTGTTCGAAAGAGTGAACAGGATGTCGTAAATAATAAAAACCTGAATAACGAAAAAAATGAAGAGAGCTCAAACGAATCAAAATATGATCAGATTGTCGCTATGGAATTGGATGAATTAGCTATTTTTATATACGAATTGCTGAGTGAAGGCTCTGAGTATATTACAAGAAATTTCAAACGACCAATCAATAGAGTAGAATTAAAAGAAATTGAGGAGTGGTTAAAAATGCCATGTACTCAAAAAGCAGAAGGATTTTATGAGTGGTTGAAAGATGAGGGATTTATGCCACGGGTGATAGAACAATTTAGATATTATATTAATACGAATGAAAAAGAATACGGATATTCGCTGTTGGATATTAAAGAAAGAAAAAAGCTAGTGGAATACATAGATATGAGAAGAGCAACGGGATGTCCGGTAAGAGAAAGAACTTTATACAAATATTATTTGGAGTATTGGGACAAGTATAAGTAAATGTAGTAGCTAGCAAATAGAGCATCAACATATACAAAGGAGAAAAAATGAGAACGACGACGGAAGCATTAAGCAGTGTAATAGATAAAATTGTAAATAGGGAAATTCTTTTGCCTGATTTTCAAAGAGGTTTTGTATGGAATGATGAAGAAAAACAGTCTAAGTTAGTAGCATCAGTTTTGGCTAAAATGCCAGTTGGAAGTATACTCCTCTTGAGTAGTAATTCAAATGATTATGCATATAAACTTATTGGATGCAAGGAACGAAAAACGAGTGCGGAATTAGGTATTACGGGAGAAATTTTGGCATTACTTGATGGGCAACAAAGGGTAACTGTTTTGACTAATGCCTTTTCGAATGTGATTTTTGAAATGGCAGGGAATGCAAAAAAATTAATTAGTCAGAGTGCATTAAAAAGAAGATTTTTTTTGAGAATACCTCAGTATAAAGCAGAAGAAGGTAGTGTTCAAGATTTTTTTAATGTACGTGGTCTAAATTTTCCCTATAGAGATGTTGAAAAAGAAGAACCTGTGTTTTTAACAGATGAAATATATGAGGCAATTAAAGTAGTAAATTTTAATGCAGGAGGTGAAGACTGCTTTAATCCGTTTGATACCAAAAAGCATGCAAAATCTGAACTGATTGGTTATTGCTCAACTGGAAAAGAGTATTTAGTTCCATTATATTTATTAACTGGGAAAAATAATAGTGCATGGTTGACTTCTATCGTAAAAAGGATAGCTGAGAACGTCATATTAGATATTTTAGATGATTATGATGGAAAAGAGGATAAACTACTTTTCGTAAAAAGTGTTTTGACAGAAGAAATTCAAGAGTTAGCAGAAAATCCAGATAATATAGATGATAAAACGGAGTTTGAAAAAGAACTACGTAAACAAGGGGATAATTGGGCAACAGCATTAATAGCATATTTAAATTCTTGCTTAAATAATATACAGTTAAATCAGATAATTGTGGATAATCATAAAAGAGCACGGGCGATAAATATATATGAGAACCTAAATAAAGGTGGCGTACCATTAGGCACTTTTGAACTTGTTATGGCTAAATTTGCTAGTATTAGTGATGAAAATTATAACGACAAAATATTAAATAATATTAAAAGAAGACACAGTTACCCAGAGGAAGTGTTTAGTTCGAAGTTAAAAAATAATGATGATATAAAAAAATATATATATTCAGAGGAGTATAATGCGTCTTTAAAATTACGAAGCGTTGATTTAGACAATGACGTGATAGCTAGTGCATATCTAGATGCATATCTAGATGTTATAAGCTTATATTCGCATTGTCCGGACTTTGATATCTCAAAACTTAATGTAAATCTTGTGAAAAGAGATAAAATATTAGCTGTTTCAGCACATGATTTGAAAAATAAATGTGATGAAGTTTGCGAGGCATTAGATCTTGCAATGTTTTTTTTACAAATGCGCTGTGGTGTAAGAAGTATTAAAGAAATGAATTATAACTTAATTTTAGTTGTGTTAGCATATTTGTTGCTGAATCCATCATATAAAAAAGTCGCAAAAATATATGATTATCTAGATGCTTGGTATTGGATTATTATTTTTTCAGGATATTTCAATACAGACCAAACGGAAAGAGCAATTGTATGTATAAAAAATTTGATTCTATTATTTGAGACAGATGATAAGACATGGATTAAGGGATTGGAACAGAATGTTTTTAAAGTCGATTATTTTACAGAAAAGGAATTCTTGTTATTAAACAAAAATGATGGGACTGGCATATATCCAAAGGAATTTTTACGCGATGTGATATGTCAGTTTTTTATGATAAATACATACAAAGGGTTATATGATGCAAATGTACTTGTTCAACCATTTACAGAGGAAGTTTTAGAGAAACATCATGTAATACCGTTAGGCTCATTAAAAATGCCTGATGAAAAAATTTCGAAAGGAGATAAGCAGCTAAGGAAAAAAAGGGAGTATTTTCTTAATTCTCCGGTAAATTTTATATATGTTACTAAAGATGAAAATATTGCTATTTTAGATGAAAAAATTGCTGATTACACAAAAAGAATAACTAATTATGCATCTAAATCTTTATTAGGGCTAATAGGAGAATTTGATACATCCACAGAAGAGATGTGCAGAAAAATATTATCGAATAGGTATGACGATATTTATGGTAAAGTAATGGATCACATTCAAATATTGATTCCATAAGGGAATTTGAGTGAAATGGCAAGAATAAATTTAGATACAATAAAAAAGCTCAATAAAGATAGAAACACAGTTCATACACCAGTAGTAGCCACTTATACGGTATTCGATACAGTGGATGGAGAGCATTATGTGCAGATTGATACTTATGGAAAAAACGACAGAGAAATACCTGGAAAGGCAAGTCAGTCCATTCAATTTGATAGGGTAAGCGCAAAATTTCTTGTGGATCTGTTGAAAAAAGAATTTAATTTATAAGAAGAGCAAGATTGTTTGAAAGCTATCCGCGTAGTCGCAGCCGTAATCTGTGATTCCATAGAGCACAAAACCAAAATATTTTCCATTGCGAGAGGCTATGAGGAATTCAATTCTAGGGCGGTTGGTAATTTTCCGGTGGGAAGATTGAAGCCGGAGAGACCAAGCAGCAGACAGTTGTCAGAGTGATCCGTGAGAAACTGGATTCCGTGCAGTGGTTTCCGGCGGATGTGACATTGATTGGTAAGATTAGGGGTTGCATGCTTGATAGGATATAATAGATAAGGGGTAGTAATAGTAATCCGAAGACAATGCAGCAGAACAGGTATAGGGGAAGTATATGTCTAAAAACACAGTCAGTAAAATAAGTAATGCCTTTTCCACAGGTGGTGGAGGAGTAAATTTTGAGCAGCAGGTACAGGCAATGTTTCTTCTTTCATTGTTGGTGGATGGTTTTTGCCCTGCGATGAATGAGCAGACAAAGAGTGTCTGGTTTCAGGCAAAATTGCAATATGATGTTGATGATCTGGTTGTGTTTACTTATAGGGGACAGGCAGAAGGAAAATTACTATGTCAAATAAAACATAGTATTACGATAAGTGAAACAAACCAAACATTTCAAGAAGTTATTACAGCTGCTTGGAGCGATTTTCAAAAAGATAATTTCGATAGAGACAATGATAGAATAGCGTTAGTAACTGCTCAGATTGCTTATAAATCACAACAAGCTTTGAGATTTTTACATGCCCAGGCGGAAGCATCCGGTGATGAAAAACAATTTGCTGACAGAGTATATCATACCAATTCTTCGAATGATGACAACAAAAAAGCACTGGAAGCAATAGCGTCGTGTATCGAAAAAGCGAATGATGGGAAGCCTACGGATTTAGAACTATGGAAATTCTGTAAATGTTTTATATTACTTTTATTTGATGTGGATTGTAAGGAAAGTATTAACAGAGCCTTATCTATATCCTTAATAAAATGCAATTCAACAGAAAAAGCAGATCTTGTATGGTCCCGACTGGTGGAATATGCTGGTTGCTGTAACCAGACAGCAGCAAATATAAGTCTGCAAAATATTGATAGAGAAATTCTAGATTTTTTTTCGAATCAAGAGAGTATACAATCGCTGCCGTTGCCTCTTGAAAAAGTTGATTTGTTCATTCCAATGCTGGCACTTATTGGTTCCTGGGATGAAAAGAATGAATTTGACCGGCAGATAGTAGAGAAAATATCAAATATGGGATATTCGGAATTTGAATCAAGAGCAAGAAGCATGCTTTGTCAAAACTCTGAATATTTAAAATTAGAGAACGGAATTTGGAAAGTACTCCATAAAGAGGAATTACTTGAGCAATGTAAAAACATGATTTTTGACGATTGTGTGAATCGTTTGTTGCAAGCAGCACAAATTGTATTTTCCCAGAGGAGTCAAAGAGTAATAAGCCCAAATCCGTATTATATCGAGACTGACGGTGAGTACGATAATTCGAAGATACTTCGGAAGAGCCTGGCAAAAAGTTTGTGTTGGATAAAAAAATCTCTGTCAGAATTGTCAAGATGTAATCGAAATGACATAGAGGGTTCAATATATGAATTAGTACGAGCCATATTGAAGGATGGAGATTGGATAATGTGGGCAAGCCTTCAGGACTGTCTTCAGAATATAGCAGAACTTTTGCCGGACGAATTTTTGAAAAAGATTGAATGGAGCACGATTTACAAACCACAGGAGATATTACGCTTGTTTCCTAAGAGTGGCGATAGTATTCTGCAGCCTAATTATATTACTCATATGATTACTTCCTATTAGGAACACTGTAAATACAAGGCTTTTCGGAGCCTA
>OBDN01000043.1_pt1 | contig 58416 bp, 36 predicted proteins | sample 1518141 | NCBI WGS metagenome assembly OBDN01 (sample SAMN01760937, study PRJEB22395) | human gut metagenome
CTATCTGCGCCCGCTGTACGACGCCCCTGCCGAGCAATTGGGCACCTGGACCTTCGACGGCGAGCCCGACCACACGGTCACCCCGCTGGCCGCCATCCGTGCAGCCTACGGCGACCGGCTGCACATCGGGTACAACCCCGTGGCCGCATACAGCCGCGAAAAGGTTACGGCCGCCAAACTGGCCGCCTTCACGGCCCAGGCCGCCTCGTACGACGCCATACTGCTCTTCGTCGGTGAAGAGGCCATCCTCTCGGGCGAAGCCCACTGCCTGGCCGACCTCAACCTGCAGGGGTCGCAGAGCGAGTTGATCGCCGCGGCCCGCTGCAGCGGAAAACCCGTCGTCACGGTCGTCATGGCCGGACGCCCGCTGACGATCGCACGCGACCTCGCGAACACCGACGCCCTGCTCTACTCCTTCCACCCGGGAACGATGGGCGGACCGGCACTGATCGACCTGATCTTCGGCAACGCCGTACCGAGCGGCAAACTGCCCGTCACCTTCCCCGTTGCCACCGGACAGATTCCGATCTACTACGCGCGCAACATGACCGGCCGTCCGGCCGCCGGCAATGAACTGCTGCTGGACGAAATCCCCGTGGGGGCCGGACAAACCTCGCTCGGATGCACCTCCTACCACCTCGACGCCGGCTTCGGGCCGCTCTTCCCCTTCGGGTTCGGACTCTCCTACACGACCTTCGAATATGCCGACCTGCAGCTCGACAAGGAGGCCTACCTGCCGACCGAGACCATCCGCGCCTCGTGCCGCCTGACCAACACCGGAAAGCGCACTGCCACAGAGGTCGTGCAGCTCTACGTCCGCGACCGCGTGGGATCGACCGTGCGCCCCGTCAAGGAGCTCAAGGCATTCGACCGCATCACGCTCGAGCCCGGCCAGAGCCGCACCGTGGAGTTCGAACTCCCGGCCGAAGACCTCGCCTTCTGGGGCCTCGACATGCAGAAACGCGTCGAACCCGGCACGTTCGACCTCTGGATCGCCGGAGACAGCCAATCGGGAAACTCCGTTACTTTTACAATAAACTAAAACCAACCCTATGAACAAGTTCAAACTACTGATCTGTCTGCTGCTGATCTCTTCCGGGCTGAGAGCCCAGACGCGGCAGATCCAAGGGACTGTCGTCTCCTCCGACGACGGACAGCCGCTCATCGGTGTAACCGTGCTGATCGAGGGAACGACACAAGGAACCTCCTCGAACGCCGACGGCTCCTGGCAGCTGGCCGTTCCCGACAACGGAAACCCGGTAAAACTGTCGTTCAGCTACATAGGTTACGAGACCCAGGTCCATACGGTCGCCGCCGGACAGACGATGCTCAACGTCCGCCTCTCGGCCAGCAGCCTCGAACTCGAAGAGGTCGTAGCCATCGGATACGGCGTCATGCGCAAGAGCGACGTGACGGGAGCCGTGGCCTCCATCACCCCCGAGCAGCTCCAGAAGACCCCCGCCGCAGGCCTCGACCAGGCCCTGCAGGGCCGGGCCGCCGGCGTGACGATCAACGCCTCGTCGGGTCAGCCCGGTGCATCGGCCGAGGTCCGCATCCGCGGTATCGGCACGGTCAATGACAGCTCGCCGATCTACGTCGTGGACGGCGTCATCACCGACGACATCTCGTTCGTCAATCCGCAGGACATCGCCTCGACCGAAATCCTCAAGGACGCCTCCGCAACGGCCATCTACGGTTCGCGCGGCGCCAACGGCGTGATCATCGTGACGACCAAAAGCGGCAAGGCCGGGTCGAAGATCAACATCGACTTCAACGCCTACGTCGGCATCCAGAACCGCTGGAACAAACTCGATCTGATGGGTCGCGACGAGTTTGCACAGACGATCATCAACCTCGAGGGAACGCAGTCGCAGATCGACTACTTCAACAAGAACGGATTCAACTCGTGGCTCTCGGCCTACCGTCTCGGCAGTTCGTCGTACTACCCCGTCGTCAAGTCCGCGTCGAACCCCGACGGACTCGACTACAGCTCGATCGAAACCGACTGGCAGGATGAGGTATTCAAGCCCAACGCCATTATCCAGAATTACCACATCAGCGCCTCGGGCGGTTCGGACAAATCGACCTACGCACTGAGCGCCAGCTACTTCACGCAGGAAGGTACGATCATCGGATCGGATTTCGAACGACTCACCCTCCGCTCGAACACCTCCTACCAGCTGACCAAGTGGCTGAAGGTCGGCGAGAACATCTCCTTCTCGAACTCGCAGGGCCGCAACGCCATGAACAACAACTCGAGCCCCGGCGCCTCGATCCTCTCGGCCGCACTGGCCATGGCCCCGTGGGACCCGGTACACTACCCCGAGGGAAGCGTGAACAACCTGGGCGAAGACCTCAGCGGACGCATTGCCGCTTCGTCGAACTTCAAGAACGTGACCAATCCCCTCTCGATGGTCGAGCACACCCACCCGCTCGACAAGGACGAGCGCTGGGTAGGCAACGTCTACCTCGACATCGAACCCATCAAGGGGCTGCGCCTCCACTCCGAGGTCAGCATGGACCTCACGAACACCATGAGCCGGACGTTCAAGGACCAGTACGAGTATTCGTCCTACGACAAGAACGAGAAGAACTTCATCTCGCGCAGCATGTCCCGCGCACAGACCATGCGCTACGAAAACACCCTCACCTACATGCACGACTGGGGCAAGCACAGCCTGACGGCCATGGTGGGACAGACGACCGAGGAGTACAACTACTACTACATCGGCGGCTCGGGCGCATCGATCGCCAACCCGACGGACAACAACTGGTACCTGAACCAGGCGACCGAAGACCGCACCGAAGCCGGCGACTCGGCAGCCCGAACCCGCATGTTCTCGATGCTCGGACGTCTGCACTACTCCTACGACAACCGCTACCTGATCACGGTAAACTTCCGCGCCGACGCCTCGTCGAAGTTCCCCGAAAACCTCTGGGGCTACTTTCCCTCGACGGCCGTGGCCTGGCGCATCAACGAGGAGCCGTGGCTGCGCAACAGCGATGTCCTCAACAACCTCAAGCTGCGCCTGGGTTGGGGACAGATCGGAAACGACAAGATCGGCGACAACGCCTTCCTGCAGACGATTTTCAACTCGGGACCGACGTTCGTCGGATACCCCTTCGGCATCAACCCCGAAATCGCAGCCGGAGCTACCGTACTGACCTACGTCAATACGGGCGGCAAGTGGGAGACCACCGAGCAGTGGGATCTCGGCGTGGACTTCGGACTGTGGAACAACAAGCTCACGGGTACCGTGGACCTCTTCCTGCGTGACACAAAGGACATGCTCCTGAGCGTGACGGCTCCGGCTCATGTCGGCAACCTCCACGCCCCGACGGCCAACGTCGGAACGGTCCGCAACCAGGGTATCGAGATCACCCTCGGCCATGCCAACCGCATCGGTGAGTTCGACTACGAGATCAACGGAAACGTCTCGTTCATCCGCAACCGGCTGACGGCCCTCAACGGCGGCGAGCGCGTCTACGGCGACTATACCATCTGCGACGAGGGTCTCCCGCTCTACTCCTTCTGGGGCTATGAGTACGAAGGCATCTACCGCACCGACCAGGAGGCTGTCGATCACCAGTTCGGAGTCGATCCCGTGGCCATAACCGAGCACGCCGGCGACGCCCGCTACAAGGACCAGAACGGCGACGGCATCATCGACGACGACGACCTGGTGGCCATCGGCAACCCCTTCCCGTGGCTGACCTACGGCTTGAACCTGGGTGCTTCGTGGCGAGGACTCGACCTGACGGTCTTCTTCCAGGGTGTCTACGGCAACGAGATCTACAACGCCGTGCGGCTCCGCACCGAAGGCAAGGGCACCGAAGCCACGCTCAGCACCACGATGCGCGACGTGTGGTCGAAGAGCAACCCCAACGGGTCGATTCCCAACCCCTACGGCAGCTCGCGCAACACCGTTTCGTCGAGCCGCTACGTGGAGGACGGATCCTACCTGCGCCTCAAGGAGCTCACGCTGGGCTACACGCTGCCCAAGCGCTGGACCGACCGCATGCACATGAACCGCTGGCGCTTCTACGTCTCGGTAAGCAACCTCTTCACGCTCACCGGATACACGGGATATGACCCCGAAGTGGGGGGGGGAGTCGATTACGGCAACTATCCCCAGTCGCGGACGTTCCTCTTCGGCACCAACATCAACTTCTAAAACCGACTACGATGAAACGAACCTTGCATATCATCACGCTTTTCGCGGCTCTGGGCCTGGCATCGTGTACCGACTGGCTGACCGAGAAGGGGCCCGGAACGACCGAACTCGGAGACTTCTTCACCAGCGGGGAGACGGCTATACAGACCGTCAATGCCGCCTACGTGCCGCTCTCCTGGGAGTTCAACAACACCTATTTCTGCGAGTGGTTCATCGGTGACGTCGCCTCGGACGATGCGCTCAAGGGCGGACAGAACATCGGCGACATGGCCGACGCCTACGACATCGAGAACTTCAAGACGGTATCGACGAACACCCTGCTGCTCGACTTCTACCGGGCCCAGTTCCAGGGCATCGGCCGCTGCAACCTCGTCCTTGCGAACGTCCCCGGCATGGAGACGGACGAGACCATGGACGAAAAGACCAAGGAGCGGCTCATCGGCGAAGCCTACTTCCTGCGCGCCTACTACTACTTCCGTCTGGTGCGCATGTTCGGCGGGGTGCCGAAGGTCGAGGCCCCGATCACCTCGTCCGACGACTGGCGGCAGCCCCGCGCCACGGCCGACGAGATCTACGCCCTGATCCTCTCCGACCTGGACAACGCCCAGAGCCGGCTCTGGAAGAAGAGCGAGTATGCCGATGAAGACATGGGACGCGCCACACGCGGCGCCGCTCTGGCCATGCTGCTCAAGGTAAACCTCTACGTGAAGGACTACGATACGGCCCGCACCTGGGGCGCCGAACTCCTCAAGATGGGGGACGAAGAGGGCGAATACTCGCTTTGCACCAACTACGAGGACAACTTCACGCTGGCCGGCGAGAACGGGCCCGAATCGGTCTTCGAGATCCAGTACATGGAGGATCCGCAGTCCGACTACGGCGAGGGATACGGATACACCCGCGGTACGATGACGACGATCCTCACGCGTTCGCGCTCGACGCTCATCGCCACGACCGGGGCCGGATGGGGCTTCAACCACCCCACGCAGGACCTCTACGACGAGTTCGAGGAGAACGACCCGCGCCGCGAGGCCACGATCATCAACCCCGCGGATGACCAGATGGTGACCCCTTCGGAGGAGATCTACCTGGGCAACCGCTACCTCAACCGGAAGTATGCCATGATGACCGACAACGGCGGAGCCCCCTACCGTCTCTCGCACGAGACTCGTTCGCCGATCAACAACAAACAGATCCGCTATGCCGACGTACTGCTCATGTACGCCGAGGCCTGCCTGGAAAGCAATACCGACCTTGGGGCCGGACGCAACGCACTCAACCGGGTCCGCGCCCGCGTCGGGCTCTCCGAAGTGGACCTCACGCGCGAGAACCTGCGCCACGAGCGGCGCGTGGAGCTGGCCATGGAGGGACACCGCTGGTTCGACCTCTGCCGCTGGGGAATCGTCGGCGAGACGATGAACGCCTACATGGCTGCCGAAAGCGAGGAGGCCCGCGCACAGATGGGCACCTTCATCGCCGGCAAGCACGAACTGATGCCGATTCCCTCGGAAGAGGTGCGGCTGGGCGGCCTGACCCAGAACCCGGGCTATTGATCCGAATTGACACAACCACTTATTGTTCCATTCAAAAAACTTAAAACGACCATGAAAACTGTGAAATTTCTGCTGATGGCCCTCGTAGCCACGGCATTCGTCGGCTGCAACGACAGCGACGACTCGACGTCGAAGATTCAGCTCGACACCCCGGCACCGGCGGTAGACGAGAGCACGATCACCACCACCTCGGCTACCGTAACGTGGAGCGCCATCTCGAACGCCGCCTCGTATGAGGTGCAGCTCGACGGAGCCACCGTACAGACCGTCACCTCGCCCTCGGTGAGCCTCTCCTCGCTGACGGCCGGCACGAGCTACACGGTCGGCGTACGCGCCATCCCGGGCGACACGGAGGCCTACGAGGCTTCGAAGGTCGGCACCTGCTCGTTCACGACCTCGGACGAGAGCGGTGAAGGCGGCGGCGAAGGCACATCGTCGCTCTCGGGCAGCAACTACTACCTGATCAGCCTCGACACCGAGACCTACGAGACGATCAAGGACAAGGTCGTGGCCGACTTCCGTTCCAACGAGGTAGACTGCTTCCTCTATGACTGGGCCGGCGGCTCCACGGGAGGCACCTGCGCAGGTCCCAACTTCTACGGAGTGGTCACCGACTGGGTGAACATGTCGATCAACACGGGCCTCGGCTGGTTCGGCGCCGGTTTCTTCTCGACGAACCTCGACAACATCAAGAAGCTCGCCGACATCTCCGCCGAGCCGGAGAACTACTACCTCCACATGGCCTGGAAGGGCACCAACACGGGCAACTATGCCGTGAAGCTCTATGACGGCGTAATCGACGGATGCCCGATCATCGTAGACGTCGAGGGCGAGTACGGATTCACTCGCGACGGCGAGTGGTACGAGATCGAGGTGCCGATCCAGGTTTTCTATGACAAGGGCCTCAATTACGACGCCGACATCCTGAGCAGCCTCTCGCCCGACACGTCGGGCAACACCGGCCTGAACATCATGGCCATCACGCAGCCCGACGACGGCACGATGCCCCAGTCGCTGCAGATCGACGCCGTATTTATCTACAAGAAGTAAGGACCCAGGGTCCGACACACAGGAACAGCGGGTTTGAACGTACCCGCTGTTTCACTAAAAACCGAAAACCGACGAGCACATGAAAAAACTGCTGATTACGACTGCCGCACTCGCCTCGTTGTGGCTCCTGCCCACGGCCTGCGGCAACGACGACGACGGCACGACACCACCACCGACCGATCCCGACAGCCCGGAGGCCCCGATCGAAGGGTATTCGCTGTACTGGGCCGAGGAGTTCGACTCCGACGAACTGAACCCGCTGAACTGGAACGTCGAAACGGGCGTCGCAGCCAACCAGGAGCTCCAGTACTACACCGACCGCAGCGAGAACCTGCGCGTGGAGGATGACTGTCTGGTGATCGAGGCCCGCAAAGAGCCGATGGAGAACCGCGAATACACCTCGGCGCGCATCAACACCCAGGGCAAGGTGCAGATCAAATACGGCTACATCGAGGCCCGCATCTGGCTGCCGGCCGGTCAGGGCACCTGGCCCGCATTCTGGATGATGGGCACCGGTGCCTCGTCGTGGCCCCGCTGCGGCGAGATCGACATCATGGAACACGTCGGCAAGACCCCCGGACAGGTGACCCATGCCCTGCACACGCAGAATGCCAACGGCAACAACGGACGGAACTGGAACGCCTCGACGGCCCTGGCCGAAGCCGAGGGAAGCTGGAACACCTACGGACTCCTCTGGGAGCAGGAGAGCGACGATGAATACGGATGCATCTCGTTTTACGTCAATGGTGAACGATCGGCATGGAAGTACCAGCCCCGGAATGCCGACATGGCCGAATGGCCCTTCGACAACTACTTCTATGTGATCCTCAACCTGGCCATCGGCGGTACGATGGGCAGCCAGGTCGATGACGCCATCTTCGACGACGAGGTCATCATGAAGGTCGATTACGTCCGCATGTGGACCCCGAACACCGCATCCTGATACCCAAACCCCAACAAGCAGAAAACAACATGTTCCAACTCAAACACTCCATTTGCCAGATGGCGACCCTCGGATGGTGGCTGATGCTGTCGCTCGCAGCCGTCTCGTGCAACGAAGACGATCAGTCCGGCGGGCAACTTGCAGCCCCGACCACGATGCTCACGGCCAATTCCATCGGGATCGACCGGTTCGGAATCTACTGGAGCTCCGTCAGCGGAGCCGACTCGTATGAAATACGCCTCGACGGTGAGGTACTGACCACGGTACAGGATACCGAATACACCTTCACCGGACTGGCCGAAGCCACCTCCTACACGGCGGGCGTACGCGCGCTGTCGGATACGGCCGAAGCCTCCGATTGGAGCGAAATCCGCGTGAAAACCTACTCGTCGAGCCAGGTGACGCAGCTCGACGCCCCGACCCTGACGGCCCCGACCTCCTTGGTGACGCAGACGGGATTCACCGTCGCCTGGGAGGCCGTCGAGCACGCCGACTACTACACCTGGACACTCGACGGCGGCCAGGAAACCTCGACCGAGGAGCTGCAGGTCACCTGCTCGCAACTCAACCCCGCAACCACCTACACGATACGAGTCCGCGCCGAATCCAAGGCAGGAAGCTATGCGGCCTCGGAATGGAGCGAAATCCGCGTAAGGACCAGCTCCGAAGGGACAGGGTCGGAGGACGCACCCGAAGGCTACAGGCTGGTATGGTCCGACGAGTTCGACGGCAACACGCTCGACGAATCGATCTGGAACATCGAGGTCAATGGCTCGGGAGGCGGCAACAACGAGCTGCAGTACTACTGCGAGCGGGGCGTCAGCGTGGGCACTGAACCGGAGAGCGGCCGCAACTGCCTGATCCTGACAGCCACGCGCGAAAACTACCAGAACCGTCAGTTCACCTCGGGACGCATCAATTCGAAGGGCAAGTACAGCTTCACCTACGGCCGGCTCGACGCGCTGATCCGCATGCCGAAGACGGCCAACGGACTGTGGCCTGCATTCTGGCTGATGGGCGACGACTACGACCAGGTGGGATGGCCCGCCTGCGGCGAAACGGACATCGTCGAAATGGGCCACGCCACCGGAATGGCCCAGGGCACACAGGACCGCTTCTTCAACGGAGCCTGCCACTGGGGCCCGGCATGGAACAACAAGGGCGACTACTCGCGCGACACGACGGCGCCCTACGGCATGCAGGACGATTTCCACCTCTACACCTGCATCTGGACCGAGGACGAACTGGCCATGTACTACGACCTCGACGAGGATCCCAACCGGGAACCCTACTTCCGCATGACGATCACCCGAACCGCAGGCTACGAGAGCAACGAACTGCACGTGGACAACTACTTCCACAAGCCTAACTTCATTCTCTTCAACCTGGCCGTTGGCGGCAACTTCCCGGGCCTCTACGACCCGGCGCAGATCACGGCGCTCAACGACGGCCCCGCTTCCATGTACGTCGATTACGTGCGGCTCTACGTGAAGGAGTAACCGGACTGCACTCCGCAACGCGACAAAGAAACGCCCTTGACGACTTACGGTCGTCAAGGGCGTTTTTACATGATGTCATGTCCGCACACTCCCGAGATCCCGTTTTCTGGGAGGAAAGGGGCAAAATAAAAGCAACCGCCTGTTCAACAAGCAGTTGCTTTTTCGCACCAGGAACTGGTTTTGAAAGTAATGTGGCAAAATCTTTCTTTGTCGTTTGATTTTGATAATGAAGGACACACAATAGAGCCCAAGGAGAGTTCAGAGCTATCGTCATTTGATAGCAGTTTGAAGAAGGCTCTTGACTACAATCCGATCAATAAAACTTTGGTATAAAACATGAGCGAGATGTAAATTCATCTCGCTCATATCGCATTTAACTACATAATGTAGCATAAATCAAAGAGAATACAACAGCTATTATTATTGCCCCTACAATACCGCATCCATTATTTCCTTCTGTAGAAGAATCTAAATCTTCTACTTCGTTGTCTTCTTTATTTTCTAATGGAGTAGTACGCAATTCACCAGGCTTCCATTTACTGCCGCATTTTAAGCATGTTATTTTTACCTTTCCACTGCCTATAAATCCAGCTAACAGTCCTACTCCGCCCGTAATTACAGCTCCAGCCAATGCCTTCCCGGCCCCAAATCCTTTCTTATTTGCCACTAATTGAGAACTGCCACATTTTGGGCAGTATAGTTTATCGTCTTGTTGCTCCATAATTGTATGATTAAGCATTTAGTTAAACAATATTTCACACTCTAAGTATCAGCCAACAGATGGCAACCGTTTAACCAAAAAGGAACGTGGGTCATGCTTATTCACAGAAGGTACGACCAAGCACCTATACGAACATAAGCACAACCCACGCCATACAGCGAGGGCATTCATTGTGCCTATTGCCTGTTCGTATTGTAAATTTGGTCGTTTTACTGTGAACGCAATAGCCTAAATGCCATCAAAAAAGCGTACCGATATTCTCGATACGCTACAAAGATAGATATAAACTTTGATGTTTGAAAGAATAAAGTTACTTTTGCTCCACGTTACTTTCTTACTTCGTGCTGACGATGGCTAATAAGGAGGAGCCATCGGCTCTTTTGAAACTATAAATTTTAAAAGTTTGCAGCTATAAAAGTGCAGATTGTAACGAGAGGTAAGGTGATTTATCTTTCAGTTTACCGTAATGGGATTCGCACCATGAAACCCATTGGCAGATTGAAATAATGATCTCCTCGGAGTAGAATCGCGCTCTATGTGGCCCTACTTTTCAAAGCCTATCCCATCTTTGTGTAATTTGGTATATCATTATCAATACCAAATCCCCGGTTGATCGTCCATCTCAAAGCGCAGGACTCCTCCCCGGACCAGATCCGGATAGTCGATAAAACTCTTGTCATACGGCTGACCGTTGAACCAAACCGAACGAATATACCCCTTGCCCTCCGAGACCCCGGGAGCCTCGATCCGAATCCGGGCACCATTGCCCAGGTCGATCTCCGCTGTTTCGAACATCGGAGCCCCGAAATAATAACGACCTCCGGCCGGTTCGACCTGATAGAAGCCCAGGGTCGACAGCACGTACCAGGCCGACATTTGTCCGACATCTTCGTTGCCACACAATCCGTCGGGATCGTCGCGGTAAAACTCCCCGTAGACACGCCGAAGCACATCCGCGGCCTTTTCGGGCCGATGCGCATAAGTATAAAGGTAGGCGATATGGTGGCTGGGCTCGTTGCCGTGCGCATACTGTCCGATCAGCCCCGTCACGTCGGGCGACGCCTCGCTGCCGAGCGCCCCCTGGGCCGCGAAAAGTTCGTCGAGTTTCCGCACGAAGGCCTCCTCTCCGCCGAACAGCGTTTGCAGGCCATCCAAATCGTGCGGTGCCAGCCATGTATATTGCCAAGCGTTGCCCTCGGAGTAATCCTTCATGCCGTGCACCGACTCGAACGGATCGAACGGCGTCCGCCAACTGCTGTCGGACGAAAGTCCGCGGATAAACCCGCTCACAGGATCGTAGTAACGCCTATAGGCCTGACTGCGACGCAGGAAATAGTCCGCATCCTCCACCTTGCCCATCTTCGCGGCAACCCGGGCCAGAGCACCGTCAGCAATACAATACTCCATGCACTTCGTCAGTCCCTCGCGGATCTTGTCATACGGGATGTATCCGTATTCTTTTAAATAGGCCATCCCTCGCTCATCGAGCATCGCTGATGCCCGCATCGCCTCGTAAGCCCGCTCGTGATCAAATCCTTCAAACCCCTTCAGCATCGCATCCGAGATGACGCAAATGGCCGGATTTCCATGCATGCTGTTCGTTTCCGACCCCATCAGGTGCCAGACGGGCAGTTTTCCCTGCCGGTCGAAAATATCGAGCATCGTCTCCACCATGTCGTCAACGCGCTCGGGATGGAGCAGCGTCATCAACGGATGTTGGGCCCGATAGGTATCCCACAATGAGAAGGTCGTATAGACCGTATGCGACGTATCCCGGCATACACGGCCATCGGCCCCCCGATAGCCGCCGTCGACATCCTGGAAAAGAGAGGGGGCAATCATCGTATGGTAAAGCGCCGTATAGAAAATACGACGGTCCGACTCGCAGACTCCCGACAATACGACCTTGCCCAACTCCCGGTTCCAGGCATCCCGGGCCGCACGCCGCGTCGCCTCGAAATCCCAGTCGGCAAACTCCGCATCGAGATTGCACAACGCCCCCTCGACACTCACGGCCGAAATGGCACATTGAAGCTGGATCTGCTCCCGCTCGGAGGTCCGATAGTGCAACATGCCGTAGACGATATCCTTCTCCAAACCGCGTTCGGCGTTGTACCCTTTGGTCCGGAAGCATTCGAAACGGTCGAATGGCTTCGAGACACGAATCGCGAAATAGAGATACTGGTTACGGGCCCAGCCCTTCGACAACCGCCGGCCGACCAGCGTCATGCTGTCCAGTGCCTCGATCAGGCAATCCGTAGGGGTATCCCATCCCAGACCGTTCTCCAGGTCGATGACGATCCCCGCCTCGTCCGATGCGGGAAAGGTATAGCGATGCAGGCCGGTACGGAGGGTTGCCGTCAGCTCGACATCGATCCCGTATCGCAGCAGGTGCGTCGCATAGTAGCCCGGCGCCACTCGCTCGTCGTCCCGAGAAAAGAACGACCACAAGCCCGATTCGGAATCCGAAGCCGTGCCGCGGGCAAACTTCGGACGTCCGACGACCGGCATCACCGTCACATCGGCCAGATCGCCGATTCCCGTACCACTCAGATGCGTGTGCGAGAATCCGATTACCGTCGAATCGGCCCGGTTGTAGCCCGAGCACCAGTCCCAGCTTTGCGGGAGCTGCGTCGGTCCGAGCTGGACCATGCCGAAGGGGAGGTTCGCCCCCAAAAAGACATGGCCGTGGCCTCCCGTTCCGATATAGGGATTCACATAGCGGGTATAATCCGTCGGCTCAGACCCGGAGCCGCATCCCGAAACGAATGTCGCCACACCCGCCAGCAAACCGAATAAAAAGTTCCGTTTCATGTTTTATTCCGACATTTCAAAGATTTGTTTGAGAGGCAGGTCCTCCGAACTGCCGCCGATCATGATCTCAAACTCGCCGGGTTCGACCCGCCAGCAATAATTGCGGTCCAGCAGCTCGAAATCCTCGGGGGTAAGGGTGAAGACCACCTCACGCCGCTCACCAGGTTCCAGAGTCACCCGCTCGAAGCCCCGCAACTGATAATCATAGGTCATGACGCTCGACACCCGGTCGCGAACATAGAGTTGCACGACCTCATCTCCGGTCCGGGTTCCCGTATTGGCAACCTCGCAACGGACCGTCACCGTCGACTGCGTATGGGGATTCTCGGGCGAGATCCGAAGATTCGAATAGGCAAACGTCGTATAGGAAAGACCGTATCCAAACGGGTAAAGCGCCCCGTCGACCGACGTAATGCCGGTACCGTTGTTACCGCTCTGGGCCTGCCAGCCATGCGACCATGGTTTATAGGGGAAATTCCACTCGATCTGCCCGACCGAACGCGGGAAGGTCACGGGAAGCCGCCCGCCCGGATTGTTCTCGCCGAACAGCGTCTCGACAATGGCCTTTCCTCCCCGCACGTTCGGGAACCAGGCCTCCAGAATGGCCGGCAGATAACGGTCCTCCCAGTTGATGGTCAACGGCTGGCCGTTGATCAGCACCAGCACGACCGGCTTCCCCGTGCGATGCAACGCCTGCAACAGTTCGCGCTGCCGTCCGGGCAGTTCCAGCGACGTGCGGGACTTGTTCTCCCCACAACGGGCTTCGTCCTCGCCCATGACCGCGATCACCACATCGCAGCGACGGGCCGCAGCCACGGCTCGGTCGATCATCTTCCGTTCGGAAGCACTCATCGGGACGGGAATCACCTCACTCTCGGGCCATCCCGGATTCACCACCTCACACCCCTTCTCGTAAAGCACCTCGGCCCGGTCGCCGACATACTCCGTCAGCCATTCGCGGACGGTGCCTACCGACAGATTCTGGGGCCCGTAGCGGCTCACAAAGGCCGTCGTATCGACAGCCAGAGGACCCGTAATCAAGATCCGGCCGAGCCGGTTCAGATCCAGCGGCAGGAGTCCGCCCTCGTTCTTCAGCAGCACGAGCGACTTGCGGGCCATCCGATCCATGAACTCCGTCGTTCCAGGTCCGGCCACCAGCGAATCGGCCAGTTCCGGCTTCTCCACATAGGGATGATCGAAAAGCCCCAGTTCGAACTTCACGCGCAGCACATCCCGGACATTGCGGTCGAGTACCGCCATCGACAACCGGCCCTCGCGGACCAACTCCTTGAGCGGTTCGGAATAGACCGACGGCGGAGTAAAGTTCGTCCGCACGTTCAGGCCGGCCTCGGCCACCTGTCGGACGGCATCCTTGTAGGTCGGGGCCACCCGGTGCTTGTTGTAGACATATTCGACGGCTTCGCTATCCGACACGACATAACCGCGGAAGCCATAGCGCTCGCGCAGCAACTCGGTCAGAAAATAACGGCTGGCCGTGACGGGAACTCCGTCCCAGTCGTTGTAACTGCTCATCACCCCTTTCGGATGACAACGGCCGATGACCTTCCGCCACGGGTAGAGATGCAGCTGATGCAATTCGCGGGGTGCAACATGAGGGTCGGTACGCGTGAATCCGTCCCGCCCGCCCTTCGGGACGCTGTATACGGCAAAATGCTTCAACGTGGAGCCCACACCCTGCGACTGGATGCCCGACGTCATGGCCACTCCAAGTTCGGAGACCAGAAAAGGGTCCTCGCCATAGCATTCCAACACCCGGCCCCAACGCGGATCACGCGCCAGGTCCAGAATAGGAGCATAGACGTTCGTATATCCCAACGCCCGGGCCTCGCGCCCGACGATGGTCCCGGCCTGATGCACGAGATCCCGGTCCCAGGTCGAGCCTATTGCAATCGGAGCCGGCAGCGAAGTGGCCCGGTCGTGATTCAGGCCGTGAATGCCCTCGGTCGAGAAGTCGACCGGAATACCCAGCCGGGTCTGTTCGACAAACCACCGCTGGACACGGTTCAGAGCCTCGGCATGGCGGCTGTAAGGATAGGAGTAGTCGGTCGGGACAACCCCGTTGAGATGTTCGTCGATATTGGCGATTCCGTCTTTCCAGACCTCTCGGCTCCATTCGGGAGCAGGCAGCTGCTGGAGCAGCCCCGTGCCGCGGTTGTATCCGTAGAGCGTAACACACTGCATGCACTTCTCATCGATCGTCATCCGGTTCAACAGATCGTCGATGCGCTGCTCGATCGGGAATCGCGGGTCTTCGTAGATGTCGCACGTCCCGTTCTTGTTGAAATCGATCCAACCGTCGTGGTAGATGTCGGCATTTTGCGCCCGGCCCGTCGCCACAAGGCCAAGCAGCAGAAGCGAGAACAAGGTATTCTTCATGGTTTTCATTCGTGGGTTGACAAATAGAAAGGGCGGTCGCACTTCGGAACAGCGGCCGCCCTTTCCGGTTTGGGCGAACTCTCCGGTTATTCGTAGATCAACGTCGTGTTTTGGGGTTTGGTGATCTCTACCGTTCCGTCATGATACAGGCTCGACAAGAGAACCTTTCCGGGACCGTACCAGGTCCCCAAATTCATCCGCTTCAACGAAGGGCACCCCTTGACATCGAGAGTCAGCCCCGCACCGTTGAACGAACAATCCGGAGCATTGATCTCCTCCAACTGCGCAGACGAGAAGACACATACGGTCGGCATTGCTCCGCCCCAGGTTCCTCCGGCATTGAACGCATAATAAGAGTCAAACGTCAGACTGCGGATAGCCACATCCCCCAACTCGACCAAGGCAAGCGGATTACCTGTCAGCGCAAGCGTCGTCAGGTTGGGGAACACCGAAACATCCAGGTGTTCGATGCTGTTCTTGCTGCAGTTCAGGCTCTCCAGACCTTCGATCACCTCCAGTCCGGCAATCGACGCGATCTCCCGGCCGCTGAGATCGATCTCTGTCAGATAAAGCAGGGTTTCGGTCAGTTCGAGACGCTCCGATTCGGGAGCCGTTTCGAGGCCGTAACCGTTGTCGACAATCCAACTCCGCAGCTTTGCATCCGGGAAATTGCCGAAAACGGGAGTGTCCGTAGCCTGTTTGAGAACCAGGGTCTCGGTCGTCCCCGGAATCGAGAAGGCGACCTGTGCTACGCGCATCCCGGCGCCGGATTCGGCAATCTCGAACCGTTCGCAGACCTCCTTCATTCCGCCATCGAACTCGGGGATCGAAGCCGGCTCCGTAATACGCGTCAACCAATGGGCGCAGGAGGCCGGAATCGCCACCTCGTAAGCATGGTTGCTGCGAAGCGTGACCTCGAGAATCTCTCCCTCCTTGGCAACTTCGATCGGTGACTCCACGCCGTCCACCTCCAGGTGGTCGGTCTGCTGCTGGACGACGGTGAGCAGCATCGGCTGCGAAGCTCCCGCACGGAGCGTGATCTCGCCCCGGCGCGGCTCATACGATTCGTTCGCCGCAACCACCACGGGCAGATAGTACAGCTGGCTGTCTCCGACAAGTTCCGAGGTAGACAACCACTCCCGGGCCTCGTCCGACACCGAAATGTCATAAGCATCGACATTCGAGCGGATGGGAAGGTAGAGTGTATGGGAAGCATTGCTGACTTCCACCTGGTCGCCGTCGATCAGTTCGACCCGATCGCCTCCGGCCTGCCGAACCGTAATGCGGGCCACACGGTCCTCGGTCATAATCGAAAAGACGACCTCACGTTCGGAAACCTCCGGATTGATTGCGGCAACGAACGTGATCACATCCCCGTTATCGCCCTCGTAAAGCGACGGCGTACACCACTCCGTGTCACCGCTCAGCCGCCATGCCCCCCGGCTGTCAACCGTAACCTCCGAGGTGGCAGAAACGAGCTGACCCAAGGCATCAAATTCGATCTCGACGGGAGAAACCTCTATTTCCTGTGCCGGGGCCACCGTCTGTTCATCACTCGAGTCACACCCGAAGGCGAACAATACACAGTTCAATAACAATATTACTGTCTTTTTCATGGATATTCGTTTTTCGGATCCTACTTTACCAGTCGCGGCCCACCGTTTTCCCGCTGAACTGGATCACATCATCGAAATAGGCCAGACTCATGCGCTCAAGTCCATCCTGAGCAGTTGCCCATTGGGGAAGATTGAAGAACATTTGATAGCCATATCCTTCCCTGCGAACCCGTTCTATCGTGTTTTGATCTACATTAAACGAGGCGGCACTGCGAGAGTACGGACTGCATTGAGATTTATCCAAGCCGCCGAATCCGTTCTGTATACCCCAATTAGCCGAACCGTACATGGCCTCCATCGTATAGGAAATGTAAGCACGCGCAGGAACTCCGTCGATAGGGGTCGAGAAACTGCCGGTCGAGCCGTAATCATAGACTCCAATCAGTTTGTCGGGCATGATCCGCTTGCACTCGTAGACAAAGCGGGCCCAGTTGTTGTTCTGAATGCCGGGAGATTCCGGATCATAATTGTGCTGATTGTTGTACTCATCGTCGAATTCGACTCCGTCCAAACCGTAGGCGTCAACCACAGCCTTGACCTCCCGGGCCATCAGCTTCGCTCCCGCATCCGAAAGATTGGAGACGCCGGTCAGCAGACAAAGCGTAACCTTCGTTCCCCGCTCCTGCAACGGGCGCAGGTAACGATCGGCATTGTCAAGCATGCGCTGAATCCAGGGGTTGAACGACAAGGCGGACTGTTTCTTCGCATCGTCCCAAATGATGTTTGCAGCAAACAGGCAAACAATGTCGTAGAACTGTTTCCCCGAATCACGCATCGTATATTCATTGGCCTGCAGGGGGTTGGTATCGTTTCCGAAATAGGCGATGGTCCGAATTCCCGTGCCCTTGTCGGTCGAAGGGCGGTCGCCTCGGTTGACCACCAGGAACGTATAGAGATTCTCGGTCGTCGAAAGATCAATCCCGTCAGGGAGCCCGGCCAGACGAAGCGGCAGCATGTAGACCGTATTCTCGGCCAGTTTCGAACGATCGAAATCGACCCGCAGCGGGTGGGCCTCCGTATCGCCCGGCGCTATCAGCACCACACCGCCGTCCTGAATCGCAAACGCATCGGCAGGGCAAGCCTCATACGAGGTTTGATTGAGCCGGTTATACTCGGCCACATAATCCGCATCGTATTCGACCCGCATCTCCACGGTTCGTTCCGCAACTCTCGAAAGCGAGCATTCAATCCGGGCACCTCCGGTCCCGGGATCCTCTCCGGCGAAAAGCTCGACCGTATGGAACAAAACCGGAGTATCCGCATTGCGCAACGATGCAATGGTTCGGTCGACGGATGCGTAGGGCCGCTCGTCAATCGGAGCCACGTTCAGCGCATCCTCGCACGACGTCAGAATCCCCGACACGGAGATCAGCGTCATCAACATTCCAATTTTATGGATTCTGTTCATCTTGTTTCGTTTTGGGTTTACAACACATCGGTTCATTCGGCAGCGGCCGGCTCAGGCAAGGATACGGCAACCCAGGGAATCGGAGCCGGAGCCTCGGCATTGTTTCCATTGCCCGTGTGGTCGCGGATCACCTGACCTTCGCCTTCATCGAACTTCCAATAGGCAACCAGTCCCGGCGTCTGAGGATCCACCTCATAGACATTCCCGGCAATCTCCTCCTGGGAACGGACCACGTTCCAGATGCGACATTCCGAAAAATAGCCATCCAAATAGCGCGATTCCTCACAGGCATAACCAATGTAGAAACCGGTCTGTTTGTGATAAAGCGACTCGTCGGGATAGGCGAACTGCGCACCGATCCAGTCGGCATATGCCGCACCGCCCTTGTAACCGTCCAGTTTGTTGTGAGCCTGGGCATGCAGCTCCACACCGTTCTTGTAGACGCGGATGAATCCGTCGTCATAAGTGACGGCCAGGTGTGTCCATTCATTGGCCGGCACGAGATCCTGTTCCGAAGCCAGTGTAATGTTGCCGCAGTTCCGCGAGGCAATCTGGATCCGGTTGTTGGGCGTACCGTCGCCCAAACGAATCAGGAAGTAGTCCTCGATTCCCATCACGGTGTTGTTGGCATGAAACGACCGCGGATAGATCAGCGCCTCCAGCGTAAACTGCTTCAAGCCGTTGACCACCTGTCGGTTCGCCCACTTGACATGGACGAAATTCTCGTTGAGATTCGCCACAGTCGAAATCGTCGGAACGTTCTTGATCACGTAATAGACATAACGTTCGCTCTCCAGGATGTCGATGTTACTGGCCGACTCAATGCTCACCGGAAGCAGGTAATAGGTATCCCGGTCAAGACGGTTGACATCCGAGAAGGTGATCTCGACGGGTGACGACGTGACAGTCCCCGCCTCGATCTCGCTTTCCATCGAATCGAACGAATAATAACCCTCGGGAAGCAGCTCCGCCTGTTGTTCGTGCGTCGCGTTATAACGAGCCAACAGCGACTCGTCGACCTGAAAACGGATCGAGATCCGTTGCTGGGCCGGCTTGGCAATCCGGGTCTCCAACACCCGGGTTTCCGACACGGTCGTCGGTTTGACCCGGATCAGATCCTCACGTTTCGAGGTGTTGAGATAGATCTTGTTGTCGAAAGTCTCGTTGTTCGCCTCCTCGTTGCACCCCGGCATGAGGCCCAGGGTCGCGATGGCGAAAAGCAGAATCTGTATCTTTTTCATGGTTGTAGCATTAGTATTTGGGCGAAGGATTGATCGTATCAATAGCCTTCCGAACCCGGCCATACGAGTGATTCATCTGGAAATAGTCGTTCTGAACCCGACGGATAACCATACCGGCCGGCATGACCCCGAGGTGTTCGCAGGCCGTCCACTGGGCGACAAGCGGCAGCGCCTCGATCGGATCGCTGCTTCCGCTGTTGCTGAAATAACCCGTCGTGACATCCTGCGGATCGAGCGACGTAGTGCTGGTTGCCGCCAGGAAGCGGTCGGTGGGAACCCCTTCGCACATGGCCTTCTGCAGATGATAGGTCAGCGTGGCCAGCGATTCGTCCTCCGACGAATCGAGGATCAGATAGTCATATTCCTGCGTATAACTCTTGTCGACGAGCGTATGAGGCTGCCCCTCGAAGATCAGCAACCTGCCGGGATTGGCGGCCTTCCAGTTTTTGAACGTGTCGAGAAAGAACGTCTGACGCTCGGTGTAGACGGCCAGCTCCGCAGGCTTCAGGAAAAGATAATCCATGCCGACATAGCGGATCGTCACACCGTCGTAGTTATAGCGGTCGAAGAGCGAAAGTTTGGCCTCAAGTTCGTCGCGCATGAAATCGACGAATGCCAAGGGCGATACCCCCTCACCGGGTTCCGGATTCGCCTCGTTCCACGCGGCAAGATAGGCTTCATAATTGGCCTCAACGGTTTCGAACGCCACACGAAAGAGGACCTTGGTACCCAGTGAATGCAGCGTTTCGATCTCCTCAACCTCCCGCGGGACCAACCCGTCGGGATACTCGAGTTCGACCATGTCGATACTGTCCGGGACCAACGACATATAATGCGAACGGTTGGCCGGCTCCTTCACCGAATTGTCAAAGGTCGCATAGACAATCTTGTGCGCCGACTGTTTGTAACGGTTCAAATTCTCCACATAACGGGCATAAAGTTCGGGATTCTGGGTCTCGATATCTGTATCTGCCAGCCCGATGCTTTCGGTCTCGGTCCACTCGCCGCAGGAGGCCAGACCGAAAAGAAGCGCCACACCGGCGAATAATTGCACGAATCTGTTTTTCATCGTTCTCGCGTTTATTGGTTTTTACAATCCCACCATACCCGGGTCGCCATGTTGTCCGGGCCGCCCAACTGGGGCAGGATCTGAAGCAAATTATCATAATTCGAAGTGTATTCCTCCTGCGGGTAAGGCAGGCGGCGGGCCTTCGTGTCGGAATTCACCACCGCACTGTTGTTGATCACCACGTTCATCAACTGCGGATAGCCCGTTCTGCGGAACTCGGCCCAGGCTTCCACCCCGTAGGGGAAGTTCGCAATCCACTTCTGAGTGATGATCCGCTCGAGCGACGTTTCGAAATCGGCACCCTCGTCCCAAGCGACCGTCACCGTGCTGACCTTGCCCGAATAGCTGTAGATTCCCTTCGGATCGACATACTGCGAGGGTCGGCGCGTCGTATTGGCGATGTAGTCCTCCGCTCCCGAGACCCCGTACTGATCGAACGAAAGCCGGATACCCTCCTCATAGTAGTCGCGTGCCGGCCCGGAGATCCATCCGCGCAGCGCCGCCTCGGCCTTAAGGAAAGCCACCTCTGCGGCATTCATCCAGACGATCGAGCCGTCGTAAGTCTCCATGTTGATATTGGCATACTTCTGCAACTCCGCCTGATCCGTCATCTCAATGCCGATCCGCAGGCCATGATAGCCGTCCTCGATAGCCGAATCGTCGAATTCCGACGGAACAAAGAACTTCTCGCGCCGCGGATCCTCATAGCCGTTCATGTAGGAGGTGATATCGGCCGCCAGCCGGGCATCTCCACCGTTCTGATACTCCACCATGATCTGACGCATCGGATGGGTCTTCGAAAGGGGCAGCGTCGGGTTGTCTGCGTTGCTTTCGAGTGTCCCGACCTCGGAGGCCAGCACCTCTCCGGCCATCTGCGCTCCACGAGCGGTATCTACATAGGCCAGGCGCAGGGCCAGACGCAGTTTGAGCGAATTGGCATATTTGGCCCACTGTCCGATATTTCCGTTGTAGACCCGGTCGGCCTTGGCCGTAAAACTCTCGGTCCGGTGCTGACCAAGCACGGCTATGGCATCGTCGAGTTCACGAATCATCGTCTCGTAGACCGTCTGCTGGCTGTCATACTCCGTCTCGAGTTTGCCTTCGGGAACCTTCGAGTAAGGGATCGGACCGTACATGTCCGTCAGCCGGTGCATGGCGGCCACCTTCAGCACGTCGGCCACAGCCAGAATGACGGGGTCGGTCGAATTGGTGCGGAGTGCCAGATAAGCCGGCCAAACAGCAGTCGTGAGGTTGTTGAACGGGAAACCGTAAAAACTCGGATCGGGATTGTAGCAGGCAAAGCCCTTCAGGTAGAACGACGGATTGACATCGGCCGTATAGCCCCCGTAAGGACCGCCGCACAGCGACTCCATGTACTGGAACAGGTGCGTATTGGTCGGAATGACATTCGACTGCAACTGCAACATGTTTGCAATCACGTTGTAGTTGTCGCGATTCATATCCTCGCGGGTCGCATCCGCCCCGTTGGTGTTATACTCTTCGTAGTTGCCTGTGCAGGCCGACAGAAAGAGGACCAGACCAGGCAGCACTATCTTACATATTCTCTGAAACATATCTCGTGTTTTTGATTTAGAACTTGAGTCTTACACTGAATCCGAGGTTGCGAGTCGAGGGCATCATGAAATTATCCATTCCCTGATAATAGTTACCCGTGCTGGCCACGTTCTCGGGATCGAACGGCGCCTTGCAGTAGATCATCCACAGATTGCGGCCGATGAACGACACGGTGACCGAGGCGCGTTTGGCCAACAGTTTGAACGGGATCGTATAACCAAAGCTCAGTTCGGAAAGACGGACATTCGTCGCATCGTAGGTGTAATACTGCGGCAGACCTCCCGACTTGGAGATGGTCGTGTACCACTTCTCGGGATCAACCTTTTCATTGTTGACCAGCACGTAGCCCCGATCCCTGGCGTCGGCCGTGGCCTTCGAAACACCGAACTGATCCATCGCTGCCTGCGTGGCCGAATAGACCACGCCGCCCAGACGGGCCGAAACCGTCATTCCCATCGAAATGCGCCGCCACGAGAAATCGTTGCGCCAAGCCATGTTCGCCTTCGGAAAGACGCTTCCCAGCTTGATGTCCCCGGCATTGTTGTTGATCGCCACGTTGCCCGTATTGTCGATATAGATACCGCCCTTGTGGTCGCGGACCAGATCCTGCAACGAATAGATGTCACCGAGCGATCCTCCCTTCTTGAGGATGAAATGGACCTGATTGAGGCTCGAGATGTCAAACCGGTCCATGTTGATGAACTCCCCGGTTTCGGGATGGCGGTAATCCTCGACCAGCTCAAGAATCTCGTTGCGGTTGCAGCCCAGCGTATAGGACGAACTCCACGAAAATCCCTGCTCGCCGCCCCATGAATTACTGTAGCCGAGCGAAAGTTCCACACCCTGGTTCTGCACGTTTCCCGTCTGCACATAGAGGGTCGAGTAGCCCGACGAAACCGAAATCTTGGGGTCGAACGTCTGGTTGAAGGTCCGGGCATTGTAGTAGCTCAGATCCAGGTTGAAGTGCTTCAGGAAGCGCATCGTCACTCCGACCTCAAACGACCGGGTCCGCTCGGGCTTCAGCTCCGACATGGGATAGTGGGTCTGCTGGATCCACGACTTGCTTCCCTCATCCCAGGCATAGGTCGGATTGGCCAGGAACCGGGCAAACGGCATACCGACCGAAGCGTAGGAGGTCCGGAATTTGAGATAGGAGATCTGCTCGGGCATCCGGACAAGTTCGGACAACACGACCGAAAGTCCCGCCGAAGGGTAGAAAAACGATTTCTGCGTCGAGTAGGGGCCGGCCAGCTGCGAAGGCCAGTCGCTGCGGCCGGTCAGCGTCAGGAACACGGCGTTGTTCCACCCCAGTTCGGCGCTGGCAAAAACCGATTGCGTCTGCTCGACCCAGTCGGTCTGCTCGCGGCGTACGTTATCGAGATCGATCTGATACTCGTTGAAAAGGTTCGGAATCAGATCATCGGCAATTCCGCCCTCGATCTTGCGCGATTTCTGGCGCATGTCCGACAGCGAGGCTCCCGCGTTGGCCGTGAGGCTCCACTGGCCCATCGTCTTGTTGATGTTGACGATCACGTCGGCATACGTCTGCGACTCCTCGGCATGGGTATATCCGTAGAAACCGTTCTCCGAACCGTTCGTAATGGTCCGGTTGGTCGAGGCATAGAGTTTCTTGGTCGAATTGGAGACCGTGTTGTCAATCCGCACTCGTCCGACGACATTCAACCAATCCAGAATGTCATATTTCAACGAGGCATTGGCCATGTAACGGTTGCGCTTGGTCTCGCGCAGATTGCGGTGGCACACCCAATAGGGGTTTTGACCGTTGTATTCGGCAATGCCCTGTTCCCAGTACTGGGTCATGATCTTGCGCTCGGAATCGTAGCGCTCATACATCCGGATAGCATCCCAGTCGGTGCTGCGCGGAAGCAGATAAGCCGTCACCAGCGGGTTCAGATAGGTGCCCTGGTTAATCATGTTCATGTCGGTCTGCTTGATGTAGCTGCCGCCCACATCGAGCGTCATCCGATCCTTGGCAAACGAGGTCGTATTGCGGAACGTTACGTTGTAGCGGTCGTATCCGTTGTTGGGGACGATACCCTCGGCATTGACGGCGCTGGCCGAAAAATAGGTCTGGTTGCGTTCCGTACCGGTCGACAACGATACGGCTTCGGTCTGGATATACCCGGTCTTGAGAAAATCTTCACCCGGATCGTATCCCGTCTGCTCCGCATCCGTCAGTTTCCGGCCCCAACTCCGCTCGACAGACTCCACGTCGGACAACAAATCACCCGTGCCGTAGCTATTCTGGAACTCCGGGAGACGAAACGCCCGGACAAACTCCGTATTCGAGGAAACCGTCACCGAGGTATTCCCGGCCTTTCCCTTTTTGGTTGTAATGATGATGGCGCCGTTGGAAGCGTGACTGCCGTAAAGTGCCGCAGCTGCGGCTCCGGTCAGCACCGACATCGACTCGATATCCTCGGGATTGAGGTCCGCAATGGGCTCCGTGGTGCCCTCCGAGGCCATCGCCCCGGTCGCGCCGCTGCTCATCATGTTATACATCGGCACACCGTCGATCACATACAGCGCATTGCTCGACTGGTCGATACCCTTCGTTCCTCGCATGACCACCTTGCTCGCACCGCCGATGCCGGACGATCCGGCATTGATCGTCACACCGGCCACACGGCCGTTGAGCGAATTGATGAAATTGACGTCCTTGACTCCGAGAATCGACTCTCCGTCGACCTCCTGCACATTGTAGCTCAAAGCCTTCTCCGAACGCTTGATACCGAGGGCCGTCACCACGACGGCATCCACGTTCAGGGCCGATTCCCGCAGCGTGATGTCGATCGTCGTCCGACGATTGACCGGAATCTCCTGACTTTCATAACCCAGGTAATTCACCAGCAGAACGGCAGAGCCTGACATGGCCGGGATTTCCAACCGATAGCGGCCCTCCACATCGGTGCTGACGCCCACGGTTGTCCCCTTGACGGTCACAGCCGCGCCGATGACCGGACTTCCCGTAGCATCGACCACTTGTCCTTCGACCATTGCCGGAGCCGATGCCTGTTGCGGCCGTTTGAACAGGACGATATGTTTGGACTTAATTTCGAAAGCGATCTCCCGGTCTGCAAACAACAGATCCAGGACCTTCGGAACCGGTTGTTCTTCCACCTTGAGACTGACAACCTGCCGGACATCGGCATCCTTGTTGAGAAAAACATAGCCGGTCTGTTTTTCAATCTCCCGCATGATCTCTTCAATCGGCACCTGCTGTTTGTCCAGGGTCACCAGATCACGAGGCTGGGCTGCTGCCGGATATGCAGCCATCCACAAAAACAGAAATACGGCGAATCGAAACAGTGTACAGATTTTGTAAAATACTGTTTTATTCATAAATTTGTAAATTAGGTAATAGGTTAGATTCTTGCAACGGCTTATTATCTGCGCCTGCGGATCTGCGACATCCGCAGGTTTTTTCGTGCCATTCGGTTCATACAGGCGGTTAATTCATAGGCATATCTCTCTTTTAGCAGGTTCAACATTCAAGGATCGACGCTTGATCAGCGGATCGTTATCGTATGGGTTTCGGGATCCTCCTCATAGGTAAAATCACAGGCCTGCTGCAGCAGCTGCAGAGCGAAGTCGATTCCCTCCGCAACCCGAATCTTACCACTGGCATAGCCCACAACCGGAAGCGATTCCCGGGCAATGACGATTTTCACATCATAGGCATTCTCAAAACGGCGCATCAGCTCGTCGAATGCAACATGACCGATATTGATATAGCCCTCCGTCCAACAAATGGCATCCCGGGCTTCCGTCTTGATCGACACCAGCCGTCCGTCGACCAGACGGACCATCTCGTTGGGATTCAACGTAACCTGTTCCCGATCCTCGCTCATCAGATTGGTTGCGCGAATCCGACCCTCGGCCAGTGTCGTGGAAAAGCATCCGGCCTTTTCATCGGCATAGACATTAAACTTCGTGCCCAACACCTCGATCTCCGAGGCAAACGTCTCGACGACAAACGGATGATCGGCATTGTGTTCGACATCGAACAGCGCCTCACCGGAAAGTTTCACACGACGCACCTCCTCGGCAAAGAGCAACGGATACTCCAAACGCGTTCCTCCGTTGAGCCAGACAACGGTTCCGTCCTCCAGCGTCACGGAGATCCGCTGCCCCGCCGGCACCTCGAGCACGTTGGTCCGGGCGGCCATCTTGTCGTTCATGTTCCCGCGCATCAACCGGGCGCCCATATAGCCGGCACCGATCAACAGCGCTACCATGGCGGCCGAACGCAGCGCCACACGACCGAGCCGCCTCAGCAATCCTCCCACAGGCTTCTTTCGCGCCGCAGGGCCCTCCGCACGAGGCTGCCGAAGCGTCATGACATTGAAGAGCATGTGCGCGGCATCGAACTCCTGCTGATGGGCAGGATCAGCCTTCAGCCACTCCTCGATTTGCTGGACCTCTTCAGAGGTCGCTTCATTGCTAAAATAACGATACAGTATCACATCTTTCATAACATGATAATAGACGACTCAACAAGGAGGTCTTACAGAAAAAGTCCGTTTTTTTGCAAAAAAAATTTCCGTGATAAAAAAATACCCGCGCAAAGACCAACAAAAAGCCTCGGAAATTTGTCAAAAACGACGCCACGGCCCAACTGTCCGACGAGGGCATCCGATTTGCAAAATCGGGAACAATCGGTTATATTTGTCCTGATTTAGATTTCTCGCCTGATGCTCTCCGAATTTCCCGAAACGTCGCCCCGAAAAGAGCTTTCCGAAGCGGAATTCGGAAGGTTGTTCCACCAATGCCGGAAACCGTTTGTCATCGTGGCCAATTCGTATGTCCATGATTTGGAAGTAGCCGAAGATCTGGTAAACGACAGTTTTGTGAAGTTGTGGGAGAAGCGATCCGAGATTCTGACAGACAATTTCGAAGCCTACCTGTTCCAGATCGTTATCCGGCGATGTCTGGATCATCTCAAGTCGGAGCATACCCAAAGCCGGATACGCCAGAATCTCCATCAGGCCAAATATCGGATGTTGGCCTATGAAATCAACTCCTTGTCGGAATGCAATCCGAATCGGCTTTATGCCCACGAAATCGAGCGGCTTTACCAAGAGTGTATCGCACAGATGCCGACACTGACTCGGGAAGTATTTCTGGCCAACCGGATCCAAAACAAGACCTACAAGGAGATTGCCGAGGAACAAGGCATTTCGGTACGTCAGGTTACTACGGAGATACAAAACGCCTTGAGCAGTCTGCGTCGTGCATTGAAGGATTACCTGCCGATTCTGCTGTTATTGGATCCGTTCAATCGGCTGGACTTATAATAATAATAAATAGCTCTCTCCGAAAATAAACATTCTCAAAGGTCGAATAACCTTTCAGCATGGCATTTAAGAGTGAAGGTACATCGGGAAACTCTGATGAATAACCGAGTACCTTTCAAAAATTATTCCCCTCTTCAGATAAAATGCAGACAAAATGTGGACAGGCAGCGCAAAACAAAAATCCCAAACAGATGGTTTACAACTGTTTGGGATTTTCTCATAGTACCCGGAGCCGCATTTGAATATAGTAAATCCCATTAAATCGGAATAATTGGATATATGTGTAAATTTCACCATATTTCACTTATTTTCAGTATTATATATTCACTCATTTGTTTTAATCACTGAAAGGGCATTGAAGATTTTTCAGCATGTGTGGGGAAAATGTGGGGAATTTTATATATTTTTGCTCTGTCAATCCGGAATCTGGGTACTATGAAAATAACTTTTATCATCAAAAAGAGCGTAAAGCGCTATGACATAGAATCAAAGGCTACCATCTATGCACGTCTGCGGGATGGCAGACAAGTAGATATGGTTGCACCGACCCGGCTCGCCATCAATCCGAATCTTTGGGATGACAAGGCCGAACAGGTCAAAAGCAAAATCGTTTGTGCCGACGAAATGCGCTCCTATTACAACAATGAAGCCCGCAAACTCAAGTCCTACCTCGAAAAAGCCTATCAGTCCCGACAGACGGAAGAACCGCAGAAAGAGTGGCTGAAAGAGGCATTGGAACAATATTACAATCCGCAAAAGTACAATATCGAGACAGCTACGGAAGAAACGGCCAAGCCAACATTGATCGCACTGTTCGACGAGTTTCTCGAAAAGCACCGGCTTTCCGATGTCCGCAAAAAGAATTACCGGGTCATTAAACGAGGATTACAGCGGTATGAACTTTATATCCGGACAACCAAGAAGGGGCAAAAAGCATTCGTACTGGACATTGACCAAGTAACGGCCGACACCTTGCGGAACATCTGGGATTTTTTGGAAAATGAATACCGCTACTGCGCTCTTTACCCGAAAATCTACGAAGCTATACCCGAAGCACGCACGCCGCAACCCAGAGGAAAGAATACGTTATTGGATTGTTTCTCGCGCATCCGGACTTTTTTCTACTGGTGCAACAGCAACAAAAAGACCCGGAATCGACCGTTCGACGATTTCCCACTGGAGGAATGCACATACGGAACACCTTATTATATCACGGTCGAGGAGTTGCACAAGATTTACGGCACGAATCTGATGCGGCATCCGCAACTGGCCGTTCAGCGGGATATTTTCGTTTTTCAGTGCCTGATCGGCTGCCGGGTGGGCGATCTGCTAAAAATGACTAAATCGAATCTGATTGACGGAGCCATCGAGTATATACCACGCAAGACCAAAGAAGGACGGCCGCTGACCGTGAGGGTTCCCTTAAATCAGACAGCCCAAGAGATCGTGATCCGTTACAAAAGTCTGGACGGAGACAAGTTGCTGCCGTTCATCTCCGAACAAAAATACAACCTGGCCATCAAGCGGATCTTCAAGGCGGCCGGGTTGAAGCGGTTGGTTACGGTCATCAACCCGACGACCCGCGAGGAGGAGAAGCGGGTGTTGTATGAGATTGCCTCGTCACACCTGGCGCGTCGGACCTTTGTCGGCAATCTCTACCGGAAAGTCAAGGATCCCAATCTGGTCGGCGCTCTGAGCGGACACAAGGAGGGCAGCAAAGCCTTTGCCCGCTACCGCACCATCGACGATGAAATGAAAAAAGAATTAGTAAATTTGTTGTCATAATTGAACGCAGTGCGTTCACTATTCAATAGCGAGAACCATGAACGAACCGGCAATCTTCAAATTGGACGAACAATTTGTCTCCGACATCCGAAACATCATCATCACCGCACGAACGACTGCCATACGAAGTGTCGATTTCGAGCGTGTAAAAATGTACTGGAAACTGGGAGAACGCATCATGCTCGAAGAACAGGACGGCAAAGAACGTGCTGAATATGGGACCAAACTGCTGCAACACCTGGCCGACAACATGGAGGCAGAGTTCGGAAGTGGATTTTCCTATCGGCAACTGGCCTTTTGCCGTCAGTTCTACAACACATACCGAAATATGAACGCACTGCGTTCACAATTCAACTGGTATCAATACCGTCTTCTGATTCAAATAAGCGACAACGACAAACGGGAGTATTATGAACTGGAAACCGCCAATAATAATTGGACCGGACGCGAACTGGAACGGCAGATCAATTCCGGACTTTATGAGCGGTTGCTGTTGAGCAACGACAAGAAATCGGTATTGGAGGTAGCTCGTAAAGAACGTCAACCCGAATCTCCGACCGAGATCATCAAAGACCCCATGGTACTGGAATTTCTCGGATTGAAACCCGACGCAGCCTATTACGAAAAAGACCTGGAGCGCGCCCTGATCACCAATCTGCAGGCTTTTTTGCTGGAATTGGGGAACGGGTTCTCATTCGTTGCCCGCCAAAAGAGGATACTGCTCGAAGATGATGAATTCTTCGCGGACCTGGTATTTTACAACCGGTTGCTCCGCTGCTTCGTCATCATTGAATTGAAGACCCACAAGATCACACACGAAGACATCGGTCAGTTGCAAATGTATGTAAACTATTACGATCGGAACGAGAAGGCGCCCGATGAGAACCCGACAATTGGAATCCTGCTGTGCGCCGACAAGAACGATCTGCTGGTAAAATATACGCTGCCGGAAAACAACAATACGATTCTGGCAAGCAAATACCAGCTCTATCTGCCCACTGAAAAGCAACTTGCCGAGCAATTGAGAATCGAATTACAGGAATTTGATCAATAAAGCCATGGGCCAGGCGGAATACGAAGACTTCAAGGCAAAGTTGCGGGAGTGGATGGAGGCCCATCCCGAAGCATATGCTGCATTCGAAGAGTCGATGAACACCCGGGACATGGCCGGGTGTCAGGCCGTATTGCTTCAGGCCATCGCCCTTATTCCGCAATATCGAAAGCTCGCGGCGGCCAAGGCCAACGAGGGGCTGTTCGACCATGTCGACGAGATCGAACAGGCCGCCAAAGACAACGACCTCGCCCGCAAACTGATTGGGGAGTGCGAGCAGCCGGTTGCCGGTTCGCCGGTTCCGGCAATGCTCTGCTGGCTCTACTTAGGAAAGAGCTTCGAACGCATGGTGGAGCATTGCGAAGAGTTGCGCCGATCTCCCGACCTGGGTTACTTCCAGAAGATCACCATGAGCGCCACAATCCGATTGCTGATTGCCCGTTCCATCAAACTGGGGCTTCGGACCCGGGAGGAGTGGAAAGCCCACCGCGAAGCCATGCGCCTGGCCGAAAGCGATCAGGTGCTGGATTGGGCCATGGAGGAGTCGTCGAGCGACAGGAACGATCCGAAACGCAAGCCGGGGCGTCCGGGAATCACCCGCTCTCTGACGGAGATGTTCGCCCCGACGGTATCCCGTCCCGAGGAGTTGCGGCGTAGGATCGGGACATATCTCCTCACCCGGCATACACAAACCGATATTGCCCGACTGAAGATCGCTCTCGACGAGTTACGTTATCTAACGCTCCCGATTCCGATCAAGCCGTTCCGCGACGCACTGCAGGAGGAATACGGCCGAGAGATTCGCATCGTCCACGAACGCGGTATTCAAGAGGCATACAGCCGGCTGACCGAGCCGCTGCTTGCCGGGAAATCGGTACGGGATCGAGGTCCCGAAGCCGTCGCCATTCGTGAAATCAAGGATTTTCTATCCGAAACGAACTCGTTTAATTCGTCCGAACCTGCCGCGAATTAAACGCTTAAAGTTCGTTCAATCACGTTATTATATTTGCGCTGTCACTCGGACATCCGGGTGACGGCGTCGCTTTTTTATTCCGCCGGAAAGCGCCGTCCCACCCGTGCGGAAACAGCAACTTATGAAAGACTTATTATCCATCCTCCGCGAAGCGCCCGGAAGCATTCGCCTGGAGGTAAGCGGCGAGGATCTGCTGGCCTTCTCCAGCAATCTGATCAATCGCGCCAAAGAGGAGTTGGCCACCCAGGTCGCCGAAGCACGCAAGGTACGCTTTCTGACCAAGGAGCAAGTCAAGGAGCTGTGCGGCGTATGCGATGCAACGCTCTGGCATTGGAACCGGAAAGGGTATCTGAGGGCCGTCAAGATCGGCAACAAGATTCGATATCGCACATCGGATATTCAACGGATTCTCGGTGAACGAGAGAGCAAATAGTCAATTGAGAATGCCGGGGAGATCCCCGGGCATTCGAATAGCAGAGGTAACAGAGGCAAGTTTGTGTTTTTGTCAGCCAAAAACCGGCCGCAAGGCCCTATCCCGATGGTCTCAACTCAAAAATTCCAATCCATGAATACACCGAAGAAAGGGGGCCGTCCGCCTTTGGGACGCGCCCGAAAACAGGAGTACCGCATCACCCTGCGGTGCAACACCGCCTGCAACTTCAAGCTCCGCGCCCTGGCCCGTGCGGCCGGCACCACGCGCACCGAGGTGCTGCGGCAACTGATTCTCAAAGGCTCGGTCCGCGAGCGGCTGCGGAGTGAACACCTCGAATGGCTCGCCCAGCTCAAGGGCCTTGCCCGCAATCTGAACCAGCTGACCCGGCTGGCCCACACCCAGGGATTCGCCGCCGTCGCAGCACGCCATGCGACGCTACAGGCCGAACTGGTGCGGATGATCGAAGCCCTGCGCCGTGATCGGTAAGGTCATTTCGGGAGGATCGTTCGGCGGCACGGTCGGCTATGTGATGAAGGAGCAGTCGCGCGTGCTGGAGGCTCGGGGTGTCGAGCCGCCCGGTGTGCGGGAGATGGTCGAGGATTTCGAGGATCAGGCGCGCCTCAATCCCCGCTTGAAGCAGAACGTTGGACATATCTCCCTGTCGTTCTCGCCGGAGGATGCCCCGAAGCTCACCGACGAACGGATGACACAGATTGCAAAGGAATACATGCAGCGCATGGGGATTGTCGACACGCAGTTTCTGTTGGTGCGGCACCTCGACCAATCCCATCCCCATTGCCATCTGGTCTACAATCGCGTAGGTGATCACGGGCAGACCATCTCCGACCGCAACATCAAACTCCGCAATGCGAAGGTATGCCGCGAGCTGACCGAACGCTTCGGGCTGCATCTGGCTCCGGGCAAGGAGGCCGTCCGGCGGGAGCGGCTGCGCGAGCCAGACCGAACCCGGTACGAGATATACGATGCGATTCGGCAGGAGCTTCCCCGTTGTCGTAACTGGAACGAATTGCGGGACCGGTTGAAGCGGCATGGCATCGAGACGATCTTCAAGCGAAAAGGGGCGCAGGGTATCATTGAAGGAGTTAAGTTCGCCCGTAATGGCTTTGTGTTCTCCGGCTCGAAGATCGACCGGGCCTTCAGTTTCTCGAAGCTGGATCGCCACTTCGGCCAGGTGCAGCAGCGGCACACAACCCTGATGTCGGGACTCAAGGCGGCAGCCGGGAGTTTCCGGGCTGCTTTTGCAGGTCTGTTCGGCGGCGGGCGCTCCTTCTCCGCAGCGGGAGGAGGTGGAGGAGGCGGAAGCCATGGCGCAGGGTCGGTGTCGCTCGGCAGTGCCGGGTCAATTCCGCTGCCGCCGTTCGACTCGCCATTTGCCCTTTCACCCGAGATGATGCAGCGACGTGAGGGCGAGAGCCCCGAGGAGCATATAGCCCGCATCACGGCATTGATCAACAAGGCGGCCGAGGCGATGGCCGTAGCCCTCGTGGAGCGTAAGCGCCGCATGGAGGCACGCTCCCGCAAAATCGGATAACAAACCTAAAATACGAAAAGATGAAAGAGAACACCTTGGAGCTCTCCTTCGAGATGTACGAAGAGTTGAAGAAGACCCTTATCAAGACGCTCCGCACGGAGTTGGCCGAGGCCCGATCACAACCGACAGCAACCACTGATACGGACGCAATCAAGCAGTTGCAGATTCGGATTCTGCAACTGGAGCAGGCACAGACAAGGGTAAGCGAGGCACAGCAGGAACGGGGCCATCGGATCGAGCAACGGCTGCAAGCGATCTCCGAGCGGCAGGAGCAGATTTGCGAAGACCTCGGCGCGCAGATCTCGGAGATGGAAGAAAAAGTGGCCGGGATGGAGATTCCCGAGGAGTTGCCGCCGCGGATGGTTCAGCACCGTTTCTCGTTCTCACTGGACGCAACCCGCAACTTCTGGCTCTTCATGTCGATGTTTATCGTGATCGTTGTGCAGTCTGTCGGACTCTACCTGGACTGGCGGCCCGACCGCGGCCGGTATGACAACGACCTGAAGTATCGCTATGTGCTGATGAAGGGCGAGGCATCGCCGAAAAGACTGTCGGAATTGGAGGAGCTGTTCGAAGTCGAGCGGGATCAGCGGCGTATCGACTCAATGCGAAGGGATGTCGAGAAGTACGAACGACTGGTACGCAGAAGGGCGGCTCTCGACGAGCAGGCGCGGCTGAAAGCCCAAGAGGCCGAACAACTCAAGCGTGACGCAGCCGAACTCAAAAACAAGTAGTCCTTCCCTTTCTGCCGCAAAGATAAGCCGCCGGACGGACAACGCAAGGTCAGAACGAGTTGCCACAGGCAAACCTTGCGCAAATCCCTCCGGCGGCTTTGGCTTGTCGCTACCAAACGGGAAGGGCGAAATAAAAGGCAAAACTGAACAATCAGCGCTCTCCAGAATCGGCGGAAATTGCAACACACTGTCAATAAAGAGGGCAACGACACAAGAATTTGGTACATTCTGAACGCTGTTACATACATTCCGGAGCACCGATCTTCCTTTTCTAAAATAATAGACGTATTTTTGTCCTGCAAAACAAGGAGATGAAGCAACAATTGGTCATATCGACTTCGATAGATCTGGTGAGAATCGCACCGGATCACGTTGTCTATTTTGCATCGGACGGAAACTATTCAACCATCGTACAGACCGACGGCGAGGTCCGCATGGTATCCTACCAATTGGGGCAAATCGAAAAGTTGATCAGTTCCCAACTCGGCAGCGAAGGTGCCGTCTTCATCCGCATAGGGAAAAGTCTGATCATCAATCGGTCATACATCTACTACATCAATATCCCGAAGCAAAAGCTGATCCTCTCGGACGTAAACACATTCAACCACACGGTGACGGCATCCAAGGAGGCTCTGAAACAGCTGAAGGAACTTTTGGAGAAGGAGGCCAGGTAAGTATGAAAGAATACAAGGATATCAAGGACGATCAGATCCGCATTATCGGTGAGGACGACAGAAAAAAGTCTCCTTTCCGACATCCCCGGGTAATCATTTTGGCTATATGTGTATTGTTACTGATTGGCGGAGGAATCCTGTTTGTAATAATGAATCGCGAAAAGGCATCGGAGACAGAACCCGAACCGTCCTATTTCGAACCGGAGGCGACACCCGAACCGATCGGAAGAGAATGGCTCGGTTCCCGGGTGGATTCCCTCGCAAAAGGATTCACCGAAATCAGGGACACGCTCATCAATGACATCCCCCTGCGAATCTATATTCCCCACAATGCAGAAATGTCCCTGCATATCGGGCGGATGAATCAACAGGATACGTCGGTAATATATACGGCCCAGGCCGCCGATGTACGCGCAGACAACGGAGGCATCGTCGGAGCTTTTGTACTGAAGGGAACCCCCCGTGCGTGGGGCTTGTCCAAAAAAGGATTTTGTGCATCCATTGATGGAGTGGTAACCGTGGGGGTTGCAGAAAACTCCCCCTTGTTTGAAGAGGCGACGGAGAAGGAGGGTTATTTTTTTCGTCAGTATCCGCTGGTCGACAACAGACAACTCGTTGAAAACGCACTCAAAGGAAAAGCCATCCGCCGGGGGATTTGCGACCGTATGGGTGAGATCTTCATGGTAGAGACTGGGACTCCCGAATCGTTACATGACTTTGCACAGGCATTGGTCGATCTGGGAGTCGATCATGCAGTCTATCTGGTCGGTTCGTCCGCCTACGGTTGGGCCATCGACCAGGAGGGCATCCGTCATGAGTTTGGCGATAACAACTATTATACCGGCCGCCGACGCATGCCCAAAAATACGAGCTACATCGTCTGGAGAAGGAAATAGGGCATAGGCAGGCAAGGCCAAATCGCTCGCATCGGCACACTTCGTACACCAATATATCGGTTTCGTACAGTTCGGGGCAAATGTCCGGACTGTACGATTTCTTTTTGTCAATTTTGTATGTGCAGCAACAAGGACAAACCATCAAAAACACATACAAAAGATGAGAAAAACACTACTACGACTGCTCGCTGTGACAATAGCGGCATCAGGATTGGCTGCCTGCGTCTCCGAACCGATGACTACACAGGAGGCCACCCGCTGGATTGCCGCCTACACGCCTGAACAGATTGACATAGCATCAAGGATCCGGATCGAAGCGACCGACTCCCTGCTGGCCCAGCTGGACACCCTGCGTCCGCTGGAAAAGGCATTCCGCTTCTCCCCCTCGATTCAGGGCGAGGCCGTGTATGCACAGGGCGGTCGGTATCTCGAATTCAGGCCCCGTCCCGGTGCCTTGAAGCCGGACGAGAGCTATCGCTGTCATCTGGACATGGCGGCGCTGACGGGTATCGACACGCTGAAGGAGTTTGCATTCGAATTCCGGGTGGCTCGCCGCGAGGTCAAATTCAAGGAGATTCGGGTCCGGATTGATCCGACAGACGGAGGAATGGTTCAGATCGAGGGTATTCTGAAATTCAGTTTCCAGCCCGGCAGTCTTTCGCCTGACAACTCACGGTTGAACTGCCGGGGCCAGCGGGCTGTTTCACAGATCCAGCCGACAGCCAATGCCCGACAATATACCTTCCGCATCTCGGAAGTCCGACGGCAGGAGAAGGATTCCGAGCTGGAGATCGAATACGACGGCGCAACAGAGGGGTGTGACAAAATCGCAACGAAAGTTGTGATTCCCGGTCAAGCCGAGTTCAAACTGCTGGGGGTCGAACGACACCAGACCGTACAGCCCTGTCTGGAGTTGGAGTTCAGCGCCCCGCTCGACGCCATGCAGGAGTTGGACGGGCTTGTTACGATCGACGGGATCGAATCCCTTCGCATCGAGCGCAGCGGAAACCGGGTCCGCATCTTTTATCCGAATAACGGGCTAAGGGATCTGGTGCTGCGGCTCTCCGAACTGATCCGCTCCGAGGACGGCCGGAGATTGCAGACCGAGGTAGTGCAACACCTGGAGCAGGAGGTACTTCCTCCGGCCGTCGAGATTCCCATCAGCGGTACGATTCTTCCCGATAGCCGAAATCTTTCGCTGCCGTTCCGAGCCGTCAATCTGGCCGCGGTGGATGTCGAGGTGGTCAAGATCTATGCCGACAACGTGCTGACCTTTCTGCAGGAGAGCGAAATGGAGGAGACCTACGAGCTGCGCCGGGTCGGACGGCTGATCTACCGGCAGACCGTCCGGCTGGACAAAGACCCGTCGCTGGACCTTCACCAATGGCAGAACTTCTCGGTCGATCTGAATCACCTTTTCCGGCAGGAACGGGGCGCAATCTACAACATCCGGCTCTCGTTTCGCCAGGCCTATTCGCTTTACGACCGAGTCCAGGCAGCCCCGTTCGAAGTACAGAACGGTCTGACCCTATCGGACGAGGAGACCTGGGACAAACCCCGCGCCTATATCGGACGCCGGGCTCCGGATTATGACTGGGGTAAGTACGAATGGCGGGAGAGCGATGACCCGACGAAAGAGAGCTACTACATGTCGACGGCGCACATGCCCGAATACAATCTGGCCGCCTCCAATCTGGGGCTGATTGTCAAACGGGCGGACTCCGACCGCCTGTGGTGTACGGTCTCGGACATCATGACCGCCTCGCCGCTCGCCGGGATTCGCGTAACGGCCTACAATTTCCAGTTGCGGGAGATCGGCTCGGCCTGCACCGACGAGCAGGGTTTTGCCGACTTCCGCACGGACGGGAATCCCTTCGTCATTACGGCATCCGACGGTGTATCCACCACGTTTCTGAAGATCAACGGCGCGTCAGAACTCTCAACAAGCCGGTTTGATGTCGGCGGCAAAAAGACCCTGCAAGGGATCAAAGGCTTTATCTATGGCGAACGCGGAGTCTGGCGGCCGGGGGACGAGATATACCTCACACTGATCGTCGAGGACAAGCAGCATGCCCTTCCGGCCAACCATCCCGTGACGATGGAGCTCCATACCCCGGGCGAACAGCTCTACGACCGGCAGACGCTCACCCGCAGTGTCGACGGCATCTATGTCTTCCGGACAAAGACGGCCGAGGATGCACCGACCGGACAATGGGATGCCCGGTTCAAAGTGGGCGGGCAGACGTTCCACCACACCGTCCGCATAGAGACCATAAAGCCCAACCGGCTGAAGATCCATATATCTTCTCCGGAGATACTGCGCGGCGCATCGGATGCAGAGATCGGTCTCGACGCCCGTTGGCTGGCCGGCCCCGTCGCAGCCGGTTTGCGGGCAAGTGTCGAAATGTCACTCTTCACGGATCCGCACCCGTTCAAACGTTACGACGACTACCGGTTTGCCAATCCGCTCTACGCGTTTTCGTTTTCCAGTCACGAACTGCTCTCCGGCAGGCTGGACTCCCTGGGGCAAATCACGAAGCAGATCCGCATTCCGGCAACCCAGCAGGCTCCCGGAGTGTTGCAGGCCAATCTGATCGCCCGTGTGGCGGAGGCCGGCGGCGATGAGAGCATCACCTCCCGTTCGGTCCGCTATTCACCATACGAAGCCTACGTGGGGATCCGGCTGGGCGATCGGGAGTTTGAAACCGATTGCGACCTGCATTTCCCGGTTATCGCGGTCGATCCCGATGGAAAGCCCCTCGATTCGCGCGAACTGGAATACAAGATCTATCGTCTCGACTGGAGCTGGTGGCAGGAGGGGTCGGCCGCGGAGTTAAGCCGTTATGTCCAGAGCGAATCCGCCCGGCCGGTGGCTTCGGGACGGTTGAAAACCTCAGCGGGCAAAGCAGAAATTCCCTTTCGGATCGACTATCCCGCGTGGGGCAAATACCTCGTTTTTGTCCGCGATGCCGGGAGCGGGCACGCCTCGGGCGGTGAAATCTACATCGACTGGCCCGACTGGCGCGGACACTCGGGCAAAAACGATCCGACGGCCGCAACCATGCTTTCGTTCGCCCTAGACAAACGCAACTACGAAGTCGGAGATATGGCGACGGTCTATCTGCCCCGATCGTCGGGAGGGCGGGTGCTTCTCTCGGTGGAAAACGGGTCACGCGTGCTGTCGCGCCGCTGGGTGTGCCTGTCGGACAAGGAGGAGACGGCCCACAGGTTGCGGATAACCCGGGATATGGCACCCAATTTCTATGTGCACGCCACCTTGTTGCAGCCGCACGCCCAGACCGTAAACGACCTGCCGATCCGGATGTACGGCGTGGAGGGAGCCGAGGTCATTGACCGTCGCACGATTCTTCACCCGCAGATCGAGCTCGCTGATGAGATCCTTCCCCAGCGGGAATTTGCGATCCGAATCCACGAACGCGACAACAAGCCGATGAGCTACACGCTGGCCATCGTGGACGAGGGATTGCTGGACATCACGGCATTCAGGACCCCGCAGCCGTGGCAGGCCATGAATCGCCGCGAGGCACTGGGCGTCCGCACCTGGGACATGTACGACGATGTCATCGGTGCATACGCCGGAAAGTTCACCTCGATATTGAGTGTCGGCGGGGACGAGGCCGCGAGCCCGCCGGCAAGGAGAAACGATTCAACCCGGTGGTGAAGTTTCTCGGACCGTTCACCCTGAACGGCGGGACGAAAACCCACCGGATCACGCTGCCGATGTACGTCGGATCGGTCCGCGTGATGGTGGTCGCAGCCCATGCCGGCAGTTACGGAAGTGCCGACAAGACGGTGACGGTCCGCTCACCGCTGATGCTGCTGCCAACGCTGCCCCGGGTGCTTGCGTGCGGCGACCAGGTTCGCCTGCCGGTGAATCTCTTTGCTTCGGACGAGGCGCTGGGCGACATCCAGGTAAACATCGAAACCGAAGGTCCCGTTGCCGTCGTCGGAAGCCGTTCCCGAACACTGCACTTCGCCTCCGCCGGAGAAAAGATGGTCGATTTCGAACTGTTGTGCGACAGGCAAAAAAGCGGACAGGCGAAAATCCGCATCTCGGCACGGGGCGGCGGGCATTCGGTGAACGAAACACTCGCCATCGAAGTGCGGAATCCGCAGCCGCTGGTTACAACGGTAGAAAGCCGAAACGTACAGGGCGGTGCGAGCGACCGGTTCTCATGGCGGGGGCTGGAAGATGGGAGCGTCCGCATGGAGATCGCAACGATACCGTCCATCCCTTTCAGTGGCGTCTTCTCCTTTGTGGCCGATTACGGGCACTTCTGCACCGAACAGCTCTCGGCGAGGGCCATGTATCTGCTTTATGCCCGGCGGTTTCTGCACGAGAACGAGCAACATCAGGCTGAAGAGGCGTTACCCGACATCTTGAAAAACATCCTGTTCCGCCAGCTTCCCAACGGCGGATTCGCCTATTGGCCGGGATACTCCGAAGCCCACCCGTGGGTTACCTCCATGGCCGGGGAGGTGATGGTCGAAGCCCGCCGGCAGGGGTTTGCCATCGACCGGAAGGCTATCGATCGCTGGGCCGCCTATCAGACAACGGCAGCGCGCGATTACCGGCACACGACGGTCTGTGCGGCCGATCTGGTACAAACCTATCGACTTTACACGCTGGCTTTGGCCGGAGACATGCCTTCGGCCGCCATGAACAGGCTGCGGGAATCCCGGAATCTGTCGCGGCAGGCGCTGATGCGTCCGCCTATGCACTCGCGGGACGAGGCGACGTCGCGGCAAAGCTGCTCGAAAAAGCCGACGAAGCCCTCCGGATCTCCGGCAATTACGAAACCTTTTACAGTCCGCTGCGCGATCTGGCCATGGAGGTAGAGACCTGGGCTCTGCTCGGAGAGGGCAATCGGGCGGCTGCGGCAGCCCGTGATCTGGCGGACAAGTTCGCACCAACGAGTTGTTCGACCCAGGAGATCGCTTTTACGAGTGTGGCGATGAGCCGACTGGCCGACCTGATGACTCCCGGCAGCAAGGAGGTCGTCATACGTACGTCCGGCGGAAAGGCGCAGACTCTCCGCAACATGCAAGGCATCGAAGAGGTGAAGCTGCCGGCCGCAGCTGGAAGTGTCACCCTCGAAAACCGCGGCCGCGAGGCTGTCTGTGTGTCGCTGACAGCTTCGCGGCGACCGGCCGTTGACGAGATTATTCCGGCCAGGGCTGACGGCGTTGAGATCAGCGTCCGTTATACGGACCTGCATGGGCAGGGGATCGAGGTTGCGAAGCTGCAGCAGGGGCAGGAGTTTCTGGCCCGCATCGAGGTCCGGAAGCGCGGGAACGACTCCGAGTCAATAGCTCTGACCCTGGCCGTGCCGTCGGGCTGGGAGATCTGGAACGAGCGGCTGATGAATGAAGCCGCCGCCGGGGATCTCAAACACCTGGACATTCGCGACGACCGGATCTGCTGGTACTTCGGGTTGAAGGCGGGTGAAACTCGGGAGTTTGTTGTCCGGTTGCGTGCTGCCTGGTGCGGAGAGTTTGTCCTGCCGGCAACCGTATGTGAGGATATGTACGACACATCCTGCCGGGCCGTGCTGTCGAATCGTCGTGTCAAAGTGGTAAAATGAGGCGCAAACTGAAATATGCAGCAGCTGCAGCGGCAGGAGTTCTCCTGCTGCTGTGGCTCTTTTGTCTGCCACGCGACCTCTTCGAGGGAACCACCTATTCGACGGTTGTGACCGACCGAAACGGTGCGTTGCTCGGTGCGAGGGTCGCCGATGACGGGCAATGGCGCTTCCCGCCACGCGACACCTTACCCGAGAAGTTCGTAAAGGCGCTCGTCGAGTTCGAAGACCGTACCTTTTTCGACCATTGCGGCGTCAGTCCGCGGGCGTTGGTGCGTGCTGCGATCCAGAACATCCGCAACGGTCGCATCGTAAGCGGAGGCAGCACGCTGACCATGCAGGTCATCCGCCTCTCGCGGCAAAAACCGCGGACGTTGTGGCAGAAACTGGTCGAAACATGTATGGCCACACGGCTGGAGCTGCGCTGCTCGAAAGAGGAAATCCTGCGTCTGTATGCCGCCCACGCCCCGTTCGGAGGCAACGTCGTCGGCATCGATGCCGCCAGGTGGCGGTATCTGGGAAGTGACCGGACCGAATTGTCATGGGCCGAAGCCGCCACACTCGCCGTGCTGCAAAATGCGCCTTCCAGTATCCATCTGGCCAGGAACCGCGATCAGCTGCTGGCCAAACGCAACCGGCTGCTGGCCCGTCTGCATGCCAAAGGCGAGATCGACGAGGAGGACTATGCGCTGGCCTTGGAAGAGCCGCTGATCGGCGAACCTTATCCGATGCCCCAATATGCTCCGCATCTGGTGGAGTGGTACGACCGGAAGGCACACGGACAACGCACCGTGACTCACATTGATCGGGGTCTTCAACACCGTATGGAGGAGGTGCTCGTGCGTTGGAACCGGGAACTGCGACAAAAGGGGATCCGGGATCTGGCAGCGATTATCGTCGAGGTGGAGAGCGGTGAGCCGGCAGCCTATTGCGGCAACAGCGATCTGTCGTTCGACCGCGATGGGAAATGGGTCGATATCGCCCGTTCGCCACGTTCGTCGGGCAGCATTCTCAAACCGCTGCTCTACGCGGCAGCTCTCGAACAAGGAACGATTCTCCCGAACTCGCTCCTGCCCGATGTCCCGATGGATTTCGGAGGGTTTGCCCCCAAGAACTTCGACGGCACCTATGCCGGGGCCATCGAAGCCGATCAGGCGTTAGCCCTTTCGCTCAACATTCCCAACGTATATCTGTTGAAAGAGTACGGCATCCTGCGCTTTGTCGAGACGCTCCGGCAGGCCGGATTGAAAACATTATCACGCCCCGCGGATGAATATGGCCTTTCCCTAATTCTGGGCGGAGCCGAGGTTACATTGATGGATATTGCAACATGCTATGCCAGAATGGCAGCATGTTACCAGGAATCGACCCGTTATCCGGACTTTCCGCTGCACGATCGGGTCGCCCTATATCGTACGTTTGAGGCGATGCGCGAAGTAGTCCGTCCCGACGAAATGGATTGGCGACGGGCCAGTTCCGCCCAGAACATCGCCTGGAAAACAGGAACCAGTTACGGATCGCGTGATGCGTGGGCCATCGGGCTTACTCCCAAGTATGTTATCGGAGTATGGGCTGGAAATGCCAACGGAAGCGGCGTCGCCGACCTAACCGGAGCCCGCATCGCGGGCCCCGTTCTGTTCGAACTGTTCGGGCTATTGTCGGGATGCGGATGGTTTGAAGAGCCCGGAGATAAAGAGGGGACGATCCGATCGGTATGCAGCCACTCCGGGTATCCGGCCGGTCGCTTTTGCCCGGAGACGCAAACAAAATTGCTGCCCAAGAGGGCTACTGCGTGCCGGCCCTGCCCCTATTGTTGCGAAGTGCCCCTCTCGCCGCTGGATGGCGGGCGGCAGATCGTGGATCGTAGCAAGCCCGTCCGCCTGGAGAGTCGTTTCGTCCTGCCGCCGATGATCGAACATTTCTACAAACCGCTCCATCCCGAATATAGGACGTTGCCATCCTTGAAACAAGGTCCCGGAACAGATCCGACCACCACGATGCACTTCATCTATCCGGCTGACGGGAGCATTATCTCGCTGCCACGACAATTGGACGGCTCGCCGGGTTCGTTTGTCGCCCGGGTCGCTCACACGAATCCAGCGACGGAGCTTTTCTGGCACCTGGACAACATCTATCTCGGTTCAACCCGTGATATCCACCAAATGATAATCGCACCGACACGCGGAGTTCACACGATTACCGTGGTCGACACTTCGGGCATAATATTGTGTACCGCGGCAATCATCATATAAAGGAAGGATCAATACAAGTTTATATTGAATGCCTCCTCGAATAATGTGAAATATTAAGGCCTAACTACAAAAATAATAATTTTCATCAAGCAGAGACCCATTTAAAAACATTCAAGTTTTACATACTATTACACATCAAATCGTTAATATGTATGCATATCGCAAAAGTCACAATCAAATTATCGATTTTTTATTATGCTTTTCCCCAAAAAACAACTATATTTACATCAATATTGACGATTTTAAATATAAACATCATTCATAAGATGAAACATCTTTTTTTATCAATCGCAACAAGTTTAATTCTGGCAAGTTGCGGAGGGCCTTCAGCTCCGTCATCTAGCACATCTGGCAAGGTTGCCAACTCTGAAAAATCTTCAGAGTTACCAGCTCCTACGATTAAAGTTTATGTGGAAAATTCCGGGAGTATGGATGGATACGTCAAAGGTGCAACGGATTTTGAAAATGCTGTATATAGTTATTTGTCTGACATCCAACTGGCAAAATTAGGAGTCCAAAGAGATTCTGCCGCATCCTTAAAAAATATTATGGAACTAAACTATATCAATAGCCAGGTTCTGAAACAGCCTTCTGACGTTCAAGCCTTTATCAAAGCACTCGAGCCATATACTTTCAAGCAAAAAGGAGGCAACAGAGGCACTTCAGACATGGCTGATATATTAGCTAAAATTATTAAACAAACTGCTGATAATGATATTTCTATTTTTATTTCAGATTGTATTTTCTCTCCAGGGAAGCAATACAAGCAAAAAGATAATGCAGATGAATATCTTGTATCACAACAAATAGCTATAAAAAGTCATTTTGTGGAGAAGATCAATCAAAACACAAACTTCGCGGTTATAGTAATGCGCCTTCTTTCTCAATTTAACGGTTTGTATTATAATAAATTTGACAATAAGACAAGTATAAATGGCAATCGCCCATTTTATATCTGGTTAATGGGAGATATCCGGCAATTAAAACGAGTAATGAATGCTGTTCATGTGTCTGAAATTAAAGGCAGTGGGGTTCAACATATGTATATGTCATCATTATCGAACAAACCTCTCTCTTATGGCATCTTACCAGGACAAGGTATTGGAAAGTTTAATCCGGATAAGGCTAATCCCAAAACCACTATAACTAATGCAAAAACAGATAATAAAGGCGGTGAAAACAGATTTCAAATAGCAATTGGCGTAGATTATTCCGCTATGCTCCTGCCTAATGAATATTTAACAAACCCAGATAATTATAAGATATCAAATAAAGCCTATACGATTGAAATCTCTCAAAATTCAAACCCTAAATCCCGATACACCCATATTATTAAATTGAATCTAATTCAACCAGTCATAAGTAAAGGCTCTATTACAATATCCTTGATGAACCTTATGCCATCGTGGATCAATGATTATACAGACGAAACTGGACTAAATATAAATGCGGATGGAGCAATGGAAAAAACATATGGATTGAAGTATTTGATCGGAGGCATTTATGATGCATATAAAGACCAGAATTATGGGAGTATAACTATTAATATTAAATAACATGGAAAACCTATTCGGACAAATCTATTGCTGGTTTCAATCGTTTTATGGCCAGAATCTCAGCTATTATTTATGGGGATATGATCCTTCGACAGAAGCATACACGAATCCCAATATTTATAATCTTGTTGGTTTAGTAACCCTTCTAATCACGCTCCTAATTATAGTTATATACTATTATATAATCAATCATCCTCGCTATTGCAAATGGTGGAGTTGGCTAATTACTTTAGGAGTAAATAGTCTTCTTGCCTTGTTTGTAGGTTATGGAATTGTAGTATCAAAATATATCAACGGGTTTATTCCTGAGAGTCTTGTATATCAAGTTGATGAAGATGGAAATATTATTTATGAATCATTGTTAATAGGGACCTCAAACTGCTGGGGATTTGGCATTGCTAATATATTTGTATCCATCATATTTTTTATTATTCTGACATTCATCCTCAAATGGTGGAGCAGTAATGCGAAACATGTTCCCTTCTTGTAAAATTGATAAATAGTTGATATATGAATGGTAAATTATACATATTTGGCATAGGTGGAACCGGTTCTCGTGTTATAAAATCGCTGGTAATGCTAGCATCATCAGGCGTAAATATTGATGCTGACGCAATCGTCCCCATTATAGTAGACCCTGACTTTGCTAATGCAGATGTCACGAGGACTATTGAACAAATTAAGACATATGCTGCTATCAGAGAAAAACTAGCATTCAATGACGCCTCACAGAATAAATTTTACAGCATAGATATAAAAAACATCACTAACGATTACCGGCTAACGCTGAAAGACACAAAAAACAAGAAATTCCGAGAGTTTATAGAGTATAGCACCTTATCAAAAGAGAATCAAGCTTTAGCTTCCATATTATTTTCGGAAACTAATCTTGAATCAGACATGGAGGTCGGGTTTAAAGGAAACCCCAATATTGGAAGTGTTGTACTAAATCAATTCACAGACTCTCAAGATTTCATAGATTTTGCAGGATCCTTTAAATCTGGAGATCGCATCTTCATTATTAGTTCTATATTTGGTGGAACGGGAGCAAGCGGATTTCCCTTGCTCTTAAAAAATTTGCGAGGATTGAATCCAACTATGCCTAATAGTGATGCGATTCGACATGCGCCGATAGGAGCCATCACGGTTTTACCATACTTTGCTGTAAAGCCGAATGACGAGAGTGCTATCAACTCGTCAACGTTTATAGGTAAAACAAAGGCTGCATTACAGTACTACGAAAAAAACGTAAATGGAGAAAAATCCTCGATTAATACACTATATTACATTGGAGATGAGCGTACAAAGCAGTATGAAAACGAAGAAGGCGGCACCGAGCAGCGCAACAATGCACATATTGTAGAATTAGCTGCGGCGATGTCAATAATAGATTTTGTATCCATCCAAAATGACGATCCATCCCTTACTTGTGAAGAAGATAGTAACGATAAAATATATGCTCCTAATCCTGAATTTAAAGAATTCGGCATAGAAGATGACGTACAAGAAGTCTTATTTAGCAATCTGACACAAGAAAGCCGCAATAGTTTATGTGGCCCGATGACCCAGTTTGTATTATTCTCGAAGTATATGACAGAGCATCTTCAAGGCACATCTTCTCAACCTTGGAGAAAAGACGATAAATTTGATGATGCATTTTTGAAATCGTCATTTGTCAATAATTTAAAAAAACATATCAAAGCATATATTGAATGGCTTAGCGAAATGGCAGATAACGACCGAGCCTTTAAGCCATATAAACTGATGGTCAGCGGAGCGGATTTATATTCTATAGTTGATGGAGTCAAACCTGGATCAATAAAAGCTTTATGGGCATTTAATAAATCTGGATATGATTTATTTGATTCAGCTCTTAATGAAGAACGTACCTCATTAGCTAAGAATCTGACATTGGAACAAAAATTCATAGAGCTGTTCTATATTGTTACAAAGAAACTAGTGGAGAAAAAATATAAGTTTTAAATATTATGGCCAAAGTATTTAGACTACATAAAGGAGCTGCCGATACCATAAATAACTGGGGAAATTCAGTAAAAATCGGCACAAAAGCAATTGACTCAATCCCTGATCCGGTTGGGGCCAACGACAAATATGAGATAACTTCGATTCCTTCTCCTTTCGCAAGAATGGATTTAGTGAAACGAGCTTTTAAAATTGTGGCGGAAAGTTCTCTTGACGGGAAAACAATTTATCATAAACTGGTCTCGGATTGTTTGGATGTTGGACAGATTTTCTTCAACATCGAGAAATATCGTGATAAGATCGAGATAATAGTATGGGATAAGAAAAATAATTTAGCTCAGCTAGATGAATCTGACTGTGAAGAACATCGTAGATTAGGCAGGACATATCAAACATACTTACATCAAGATTGTGAGGAATACAATTTTGATCAAATGGATTGTATCTATCTGCTCAATTATATTGATCCATCTGCGCCCAATGTCATGAACATCATTGGAGCGACTTCTCCTGCAACAATATTTTTTACTTCGGCGAACAATCTTGAATATGTCGGAAAGAAAATAAAGTTTGGAGATGATGCTCCGTTTGATTCTGACTATCGCCCTCTTTATAAAAGAGATTTTGAATATATTAAGTATTGGTGGGGGCTTAAAAAGAGCCGTAAAGATTTCTCTCGAATGTTTCCCGAGGTAGACTTATATCTTGAGAAATGTTTTAAATGTCTGCAAGACGGACAAAGGAATGATTTACGTCAAAACATAATTGATGAGAATTTTTATAAAGGGAACTACGATGATATTCCAGTAATACCGTCAGCACAACAATACGTGATGGTATTAGGTGAGAAACTTCGCAGGAAACGAACCGTTACCAATATTTCAAGTGGTTTTGAAATGAAGATCTCTGATACATTGCGTTCTCCTGGGAAAATTGTGCCATTGGCACTGCCGGTAGACATGTATACAGAACCAACTTTTTATGTTGTATCAAAATGGGATAAAAATACATATGTTCCCTATTTTGATGCAAGGCCAATAACAGAACGAACCCTTCCTGATGATGGAGCCCAATATCCTTATGTCACCGTTGGCGATTTTCTTGAGGACACCATTATTAAGATTCCACATGTATCAAATTCTGAAGGATTCTTTAATGGCAACGATGAGGAACTGACATCAAAGACCGGCTCTCAAAATGACAGTTATATCTTACCTCTAAAGAAAACATTTTTTGACTATTTCACTGCCCAAGATTTATTCGGTAAGATTGGTGATAAACACCGCATAGAGATCAATCGTCTCTCTGGGGGCGCTGTCAAAATTGTTTTACGTATTCCAATCAGAGATGGTGGCTACATCCAATATGAAAGAATTTACTACAATGATGCTACACCCGACCCTGTAAATAATAAAGGGGCCATAATAGAAAAAGACTTTACGATCGGCTTATATCCAGGCATTAAATATCCGGAGAATGTTAAGCCATATTATCGCGTATCCCTACTTGACCGAGATTCAGTTATCGGTCCGGACAATTCGTATTTGCTTAATTTCTATAATTCATCCAATATAGAGGTTCCGTCAAATGGGATAGTTTTAAGGAACAGAAATGCAGATGGCTCTAGATTCGATAAAAACCATATAGATTCTGCTACCTACGCCATTGAGGATAATTATCAATATATTAGTATCTCACATAAAGAAGATAAGAATATTCATGGGGTTGTTATCCCTATTTTTTCCTCGAGAAATGGTAGTCGCAGATTCCGTTTTGCAATAGACTTCGGCACAACAAATACTCATATTGAATATAGCGTTGATGGTGCTAGCTCAAATGCATTTGATATCACAAATAAAGATATACAAATACAGAAACTACATATAACAGGAGAAGACTTTGCCATTAACAGCGTCTTCAATTCTGATTTTATTCCTGACACCATTGGTCATGAGAGTCCATATGGATATCCCATGCGAACAGTTATTTCTGAAGGTAGCAATACTAACTGGAAAAAAGCAGTCCTATCCATGAGCAATGTTAATATCCCATTCACATATGAGAAGAATCTAGCCTTGCCATATAATGTTCTCCATACAGATCTCAAATGGTCTACCGTAACAGAAGACAAACAACGGGCCTCCAAATATATTGAGTGTATACTTCTCATGCTTCGAGCAAAAGTACTACTCAACAATGGAGATTTGAATAGAACAGAAGTTGTCTGGTTCTATCCTGCAAGTATGACACAAAGTCGATTCAACAAATTTAAAAAGGAATGGGACGACATGTTTGTCTCAATATTTGGTGCTCCCGCATCAAATATAATCGCGGTTTCAGAATCCTTGGCTCCATACAACTATCATAAAGCAACGAATGGAGCCACATCTACGGCGGTTTCCATTGATATAGGAGGTGGAACAACTGACGTCTTAATTGTAGACAAAGGTACCCCCAAGTATCTGACATCGTTCCGTTTTGCAGCCAATACAGTTTTTGGCGATGGATATTCATATAATTCTGAATCAAATGGCCTGGTCAACCAACATAAAGACCAGATACTGGATCTGTTAGAAACAAACAATTTACGTGCATTAAAAGATCTATTTAACTCAATTCTCGCCGGACGTAAGTCTCAAGATATAATTGCGTTTTTATTCTCTTTAGCCTCAAATAAGGAGATCAAGAAGGGGAACATCGAGATCGATTTTGGCAAAATGTTAGCGGATGATAATCGTGGTAAATATGCCATCATTCTATTCTACGTTGCCATTATCTATCACATCGCCCAATTAATGAAAGCGAAGGGCATTGATATGCCCCGTCACATTACATTTAGCGGTAATGGCTCGAAAATTCTTAACATATTAACCACCAATGATGAGACTCTTATTCAGTTTACAAAATTGATATTTGAGAAAATATACGGCTGTAAATATTCTATTGATGGATTAGATATTATACGACCTATCAACTCAAAAGAGTCAACCTGCAAAGGAGGTATTATTTTAACCCCCTTCCAATCACAAGATTATAGTCAAATTAAAGAGATGAAGACTATATTAATGGGCTCAGACAACGAGAAATTCGCAGATAGCCACATGAAATATAGTGATATTTCAGAGTCTGATTTAACTCAGGTTACAGAAAGAATCAAAGACTATATTAAGTTTACATTCTCTCTGGAAAAAGACTTCTCTTTCCATGATAATTTCGACATTGATCGTTCTATCATGGACAAGGTCAAGGAATTATGCTATCGAGACATTAGATCCTATTTAGACACAGGCATTTCTAACAAAAAAGACGAAATCCGTCGAGACGGAGCAGATGAAAATATCGAAGAGACCTTATTTTTCTATCCTCTCGTGGGTATCATCAACGCCGTAATCAGAAATATTTATAAAATGTAATAGAAATGAAAAAGATAGCAATATTCATTTCAATATTGGCCGTATCAATCAGTAGTTGTACCTTGCCATCAAATAAGGGTGGCAAGAGTACTGCTGATATCCAGAGAAATGAAAGAAAAATAGAGACTGAAAGCACTTCGGCAGAAGAAATAGAAAAAGATTTAGAAAAACAAATTCAAGACATAAATAATTGCATTACAAAAGTAAGATCCGTTGGCCTAACAGGGTCTCTTATCGGGATACTCGGTGTGATCATTGCTTTATTGGCTTACAGAAAAAGAACACATATAAACATCAAACGACTCCGGGAGCTCATAAATAAGGAAATAGCTCAAAATCAAGCTATTTACCATAAGATTAAATGTATGCTAAATGCATCTAACAATAATCAACAACCCAATTATTCCATAACACAGCAACAAATAGCCCGAGAAATAGAGAACTATATTAACTCCCAAAGATTCAAGGAGCAACTCAATATCATTATAAGGTCTCAGTACTATAAATCGAGTCAGATTAATGTACCAATAGAGCAACCATTATCAACAACGCCACTCAAGACGGAGGTACCGCAGCCAACAGTATCCTCATATGAACTATATGCAAGAGAATCCAGTTCGATGCTGCTTTCTAATATTCAGAGTTCATATCAAAAAGGGAAATCGATATATAAGTTAATATTAGAGAACTCCAATAGTAATACAGCTAAAATCAGTCTGTGCGTTGAACATGAGGACGCCCAAGCCAGGATTCTAGCCTACGACAATCAATATCTGGAACCCATTTGCGTTGTCTCCCGTATGTCCAATCAACCGACAACAGTTGAGATAAAAAGTATGGGGATGGCAGAAAAGATAAATAGTGAGGAGTGGCGTGTTATTAAACAAATAATAGTCGAAATAAAATAAAATTATGACGCTACATTATATACTTGTGGTTCTTATTATCATTGTCATTATTGGAGCTCAATTATATATATATAAGAACACTAAAAATAAAATATCCACATACAAATCCATATTTCCAGCATCCTCATCTTCATATTCTGTAATTAATATGGATATTGAGACTACTGAGGATGATTCAAATAGTGAATATAAGGGAGTTGTTACTGTTTCTCAAGTTCAAATAGACACACAAAATCCGACATTAATAGAGATTCGAAATGCCTTGAACACTTATTTGCAGAAAAATAAAGGAGCTGCCAGTGACTTTTATTTGATGAAAGATGTCGTAGAGAGGTATTGCGATGCCGATGAAGAGGAAATCAGTATCCAACAACCAATTCCATTGTATCTTGGACTTATGGGCACAATGGTTGGTATTATTGTTGGCATCGGGTTTATTGCAATAAGCGGAGGCCTTTCCAATGACGCTTTAATGGAAAATATTACGTCATTAATGACTTGTGTCGCAATTGCAATGGCAGCAAGTCTCATCGGCATTCTCTGTACAACGTTAATCTCATGGGAAGCAAAAAACGCAACAACCCAGGTTGAAGCAAATAAAAATAGATTTTATTCCTGGTTACAAACTGAACTACTTCCTGTTTTGTCCGGCAATGCAGTTAATGCATTATACCTTCTTCAGCAAAACCTCATGACGTTTAATCAAACCTTCCGAACAAATATAGAAGGTTTAGATGAGGCTCTTTCCAAAGTTGCTGATTCATCAAGAGAACAAGTTGAATTAATATCTTTAATTAAAGATATTGACATAAAACGCGTTGCACAAGCAAACGTTTCGGTCTTGAAAGAACTTAAAGATTGTACGGGAGAAATTGCCGTATTCAATAAATATCTCCATAATGTCTCTAATTATTTAGAGGCTGTTAATGGATTAAACAACAATCTAAATGAACATCTTTCAAGAACGGCGGCCATCGAAAAAATGGGGGCTTTCTTTGAACGAGAAATAACTCAAGTTACCGAAAGAGAACAATACATAAACGAGGTTGTAGCAAAAGTAGATAATACGCTACGAAAGACATTTGAGCAATTACAAGAAAGTACAAAAGAAAACGTTACGCTGTTGCGAAATAACTCTATTACAGAATTCGATGCTCTCCAAAAACATTATGCAGAACAAGAAGAAGAGTTTACTAAAATGCTTCAAAAGCAACAAGAAGAATTTATATCTCATTTCTCAGAGACAACCGAATTCATGAAAGAAATTCGCAATATAGCTGATATTAAGACAATAATGGTTCAGTTGCTTGAATCTACCAAAAATCAGACTGCCGTAATAAATGATCTGATTACCAGCTTCAAACAACAAAAAAATAATATTACGTCAACCACACAAACTCCAGAAACTCCAACATTGACAACGATCCAGCTTCCCAAGAGTATTATATATATGATGTCAATAATCATATTCCTCTTAATTATACTCGTGTCGTTAGGTGTACTTTTTCATAAATAAGCGTCCAGTAAATAATTATTGATGAGTCATATATGGCGTCAAACAATAAATCGTTCTTTTGGGCCAGTTATGCAGATCTAATGACCAGCCTTTTCTTCGTAATGCTGACATTATTTATTGTCGTTATTATAGCATTAAATAATGCAAGATTAGGAGCAATAGAACAAACCAAAGAGCTACAAGATATAATAAACAAAGCTAATGAGTTGACAGATGCAACTCGAGAACTAGACACCAAGCATGCGGATTATTTTCAGTATTATCCTGAATATAAAAAACATAAGCTAGCTATTTCTGTAAACTTCCCGATAAGTAGTGCATCGATGAACAATATTCCCGATAGTACAAAGAATGATTTAATTAAGGCAGGACGAATTCTTCGAGATTTCATTAGTAAAACTACTCAAGACAACCCACATATTCAATATTTATTAATTATCGAAGGACAAGCCTCGCGTGATAAATCAAACTTCAATTACGAATTAAGTTACCAGAGAGCATTATCTTTAAAAAGATTCTGGGAAGAAAATGATGTTAATTTCAATGGTACAAATTGTGAAGTGCTAATTTGTGGTAGCGGAGACGGAAAATTATCAGGCACTGGACTAATGCGCGAAAAAGAAGAACGGCTAAACCAAAGATTCTTAATTCACATTCTACCTAAACCAGGAAAAATTGGGGATAAGTATACAAAAAAATAATATACTTGTTAGAATCCACACATTCCGTTGCAATATGAAAGCTATACACCTATTTATAGTCGGAATACTTATATTGTCAGGGTGTGCACAAAAGCCAAAGGCTCCTAATAGAAAGTATAACCATCTGGCAAATAAAGTTCAAAGTACCAATATAAAACCACATCAGCATATTGAAGTTGCAAAACCTTCTTCCACGTCAGAATTGACACCTAGCGAAATATTTGAGCGCTATTCACCTGCCGTTTTTAAGATCCATACCTCAACTGGATATCAAGGATTCCAAGGATCTGGCTTTTTCATATCCAACGATGGCTTAGCAGTAAGTAATTATCATGTTTTTAGAGGGACTACTGTTGGCTATGAAACCATTATTCTTTCAGATGGAAGCACGTATAAGGTAACAGACGTATATTATAAAGATTCAGAAAATGACTTTATCATTTTTAGAGTAGGTATTAACCACAAAATCAGTTATATAAAGATTGCTAATATTACTCCAAGGATCGGAGAAAAAGTTTATACAATTGGAAGCCCAAGAGGTCTCGACAATACATTTTCTTCTGGTGAAATCTCACAAATACGAGATAACGGGAATATACTACAAATCAGTGCACCCATAGATCATGGGAGTAGTGGTGGAGTATTACTTAACTCTTATGGAGAGGCAATTGGAATCACCTCAGGCGGAATAGACGATTCTGGGGCCAATTTAAATTATGCAATTAATATTAAAATAATCAAGCCTTATATTCCTAAACAATAATGATTAAGCTCATCAAAATAATATACTTCGCGATTATTACGATTTGTTTAGTCTCATGCCTATCAAAACCTCCAGTGCCTGTCAACAGGCATAAAGGGAAGAACCCATCGTCATCTGATATTCAGCACAATAAAAATCCATCAAGTAAGAATATCACACCCAACAACCAGAACCCAACATCTAGCATTGAACAAAAAACACCAGAAATTACTGATTTATTAGGAGAAATCGAAGCGCCTATCCAAGTAAAGAAATGGATAAAAAGCAATGTCCTATCCAAATATGACAAAGTAACAATACAATGGATTAACGACTATACCATACAAATTAATGCCTCCAAAGCATCTGAAACTGCAGTTTACACTTATGGTGACTCCGCCTCAATCATAAGGATGTATGGCAGACATGCCAAATACCATTCCCTTAAGTATGATTTGGAACTTGAGAAAAAAGTTCGTAGACTATTGAAAAATGACACTATTTACCAGAAAATCATTCAGGTTGCAAAAAAATCATGCGAGGAAATTCAATACGATTGGTCCAATTTCACTAATTATAAAGGACATATACCATCAAAAACCTCCGACAAAAGATTATGTGTATGCGAAGGGTATGCAGATGAAGTATGTGAACAATTTATTAAGATTCCAGGAATAACTTCCATAGAAAAATGGCATGGAGCAAATCATGCCTGGAATGTGATTAATTTAGAGAATGGAAGACAATTGTATGTTGATTTATGTTGGTTCGATAACGAAACAATCGACGAAAGGACAGGTAGAATTATTGAATTAGACGATTATAATTGGAGAAACATTACTTATGATAAAGACGAGTTTACATATGCAGGTATTGGATATGGAACTTATCAATATTGTCATGCATATGGTCGAAAATACAAGTAAATAGGTTTTTTCATGCATAAGACTCGGTATTATGATTTAATATCACAAAAGGCAGTATTCTAAAGGTGTATCTGAGAAGAAGCCAGTAGACTCTTCTGATATGTAAATATAGCAATTCTTGATTTCAGCGCAACACACCACGGCGTGTTGCGCTTATTTTTGTGCCCTAGCCTTCAAGCGGGGATAATTTCCGGGCTAGGTTGATCCGGTTTTTTGGATCTCAGGTACGATTTTTTATGCATGACTAGAACGTCGTCCTAAACTGAACCCGTTACATTTCTTCCCTAACGCAAAGTTTTCCCGGCAATATTCCTGACGCTTCAGGAGCATCATACTTTTTAACAAGATCTCCAACAGATCTTGAAGTCCTTTTTCTCGTCCCGAATGTATGCACCTCAACTAGGAAAGTAATTTGATACATTCACAGAATGATTCTATACATCAAACCTTTGGATTTTTGGCACAACTAACCTATTTGATGAACTTTGAGTAGTAATTCATGATACAAAAATGAAAAAGATCCTAATCACCGCCACAATATTCCTAATTATGGGACTACAACCGTGCTTTGCTCAAAAGAATCAAACGTCTGATTACAATCTACACAAAGCCTATGAACTTCTTGAACAGAAGAATGAAAAGGAGGCAATGAAACATATTAATCAATACATTATTGATAATCCCAAGCGCTCAAACGGTTATATATTTCGTGCTGATTTATATCAACGCCAGAAGAAATATGGCCAAGCATTAATGGATATTAATAACGCGATCAAGCATTGGGATAGGAGCGAGGATGTACCTAAGCATTCTCCTTATTGGTGGAGAGCCGATATCTATGTTAATATGGCGATGTATGACAAGGCCATCCCCGATTACACAACAGCATACAAGATGGTTGCAAAATGCGATGACCTTGAAACAATCCATGAAATTTTATACCAAAGAGCCGGTACATATTACATTATGGGAGATTACGCTAATGCCGATGCTGATTATCAACTTATGCTCAAGCATAATGAGGCGGATCAAGTCGCCATGATTGGCCTAGTTCGAAATATGATAATGCGTGGAGATTATCAAGGTGCTATTGATTTAGCCAATAAATGCGAAAAATATGATAGTAGCTATGAGGAGGTCTATCGTTTTAGGATGCAGGCTTATGATAAGTTAGGCAAAACAGACCTTGCCATTGATGATGCAATATGTTACATGGAGAAATCTAATGATCCAGAATCTGCCCATTTTGAAGACATATTAAAGAAGCATCTCAGCTACGCGTTGGCAAAAGTAAATACCATGTACAACAAATACACTGAAGAGATAAAGTGGAAGATGTTGAGAATAAGGATTTACGAATGGAGTCATGACTATGACTGCGCCATCAGGGAATACAATAAAATAGAGAAGGAATATGGTAGCTCAAGAATGATTTGTTACTATAGAGGGCTATGCTATCAAGGAATTGGTGATTCGGCAAAGGCTATAGAGGAAATTACCAAATGTATAGAAATGGGTAATGGACAAGACTATTATGCACTGGCAGAAAGAGCTGATATCTATCGTGAAAGCGGGAGATACGACGAAGCAATCATAGACTTCACTAAAATGATTGAGCTTCTACCTACCGATGCATATGCATATTATAAGCGAGGCTGGTGCTATGAACTTAAAGGAGATGACAATACTGCAATGGAAAATTACAATGCTGGAATTGATGTAGATAAAGAGTACCCATATATATTCCTTATGCGAGGCGAACTATACCTTAAGCAAGGCCAAATAGAACTGGCGAACGCAGACTTCAATGAAATCTTAAAGCAAGATACCGTAATAGATTCCGGTAGCTGCCGCCAATATGCATTGTTTTTCCTTGGCAAAGACGATGAGGCTATTAAGTGGATGGACAAGATTGTAGCGGCTGATCCGGAGAATAATGGTCCATATTATGACAAAGCATGCTTGCTGTCCAGAATGGGTAAGGTAAAAGACGCAATTGCTGCACTAAGAGTTTCTTTAGAGAAGGGCTATCGTTCGTTTGCCCATATTGAGAATGACGATGATTTGGACGCTATTAGAAATCAACCAGACTTCATCGCCCTTATCTCTGAATACAAAGGCAAGCCTATTGCGGTTATTAGCAATAGTAGTTCGTCAGCAGACGAAATTGCAATTATCTCTGAAATACAGATGAGAAAGATGTATAGCGGTATATATGAGGTCGCTTGTATAATCAATACTTTACCTCTGAAGTTCATCTTGGATACAGGCGCCAGCAGCGTGTCCATATCATCTGTTGAGGCCGCATTCATGTTAAAAAATGGCTACTTGAAAGACGGAGACATTCTCGGCCAGGAATATCTCAGTACTGCCACCGGCGAAATCCATGAAGGAACCGTAATTCGATTGCGTGAGATTCGAATAGGAAATGCCGTACTCCGAAATATCGATGCTTCGGTTGTCCACAATCAACAGGCCCCGTTATTATTGGGGCAGAGTGTTCTGGAGCGTTTTGGAATAATCACGATTGACAATATCAATTCTAAATTGATCATAAAAAATAAATAACTATGTGGGCAACAATAGCCATTATATTCGTCTCGTTACTGGTTGGTTACATAATCTCCAACAAAGAAGAGAAAACCCTGTCGGAAACATGGCGCGAAGAACATAAAAATAACGCTGAAAATAGGTTCATGGTGCTCCCTTCTGGCGGACATTTTCAGAAAGAGCTGTGTGAATTTTTGGAACACAGTGGTTACTTGGCGCAACCAATAGAGGAGAATGCTGTCGCATTCCTCCGTGAAAATGAGAAATATTTGATCCGTTATTTTCCTGAAGAAGGTTATATCCAATTGCTGAAAGCGTATGAATGGACAGATTCAGAACGCGAAGAGATAGCCTGCAATGCTGCGGCAACAGCCATGCAATACATTCGGTGTTGCAAAGTAATTGTAGATGGTGATACACTCCTTTTTTCCATCGATACCTATATCCGCACATTGCTTGACTTTACCACCTTCATTTCCACCTATCTGGAAATTATGGATGCCGCAGAACAATGTTTCGATACGCGAGTGGAAGAGTTGTCATTCAAGAATAAACAACTTGAGAATCACGCCAGGCAGTACAAGGTCTGTTAAGGTTTGCCTTCTGTAAACTTTTGAGTCTCACAAACTGAATAAAATAGTAGCAGCTCAGCACGTGTGGGGAAAATGTGGGGAAAATCCAGAAAATAAAAATCGCTTAATCCGTATGTATCAACAGATTAAGCGATTCTTCTGGTACCCGGAGCCGGGGTCGAACCGGCACGACATTGCTGTCATTGGTGTTTGAGAC
>OBDN01000046.1_pt1 | contig 55903 bp, 46 predicted proteins | sample 1518141 | NCBI WGS metagenome assembly OBDN01 (sample SAMN01760937, study PRJEB22395) | human gut metagenome
TAAATCATCGAACTGACCAGCCGCAGGTTCGCCGCCAGAATCTCCACGGTCACCCCGTCGGCGATCTGTCCGCCCCCGCCGATCTGCGAGAACGGCACCTCGTCGATGTCGAGCAGCGCGCAGGGCCATTTGACCGGAGGCGCCTCGTAGTCGAGCTGTCCCCAGTTCTTGTCAATGTAGGCCAGTTCGGGGACCCGCTCGGCCAGCCGTTGCTGGACGGCCAGCAGAATCGTTTTGATGTTCGCTTCCATTTTGTCACTTAAAAGAGTTTCAGTTGCCGTTTGTCATCGGTTGGCTCCAGTCCTTTCAATTCGTTCGCGGGAGTCTTCAGATAGCTGAGCATCGTCCGGTAACAGCACGGGTAAACGGGATTCACGTACCGCTCCCAGACTTTGTAGTAGTTCTTCGCATTGTTCCCCGGCTCGTAGTGCTTTTCCACGATGTCGAGGACCAAACGGATGCGCCGGAGTGTATTTATGTGGTGCTTACCCATTGCTTTGGCAGGTTTTGTGATTATTTTTGTAGTGGCTTTCTTTAATCACTCGACCCGCTTTGTCGCACTCCGGCAGGCGGGTTGTTTACATTACCCCCCCCCGCACGACCAGGGCTGTTATGCCTCGGTCATGCCCAGCGGGACGTACCGCCAGACGCCGTTGTCGTCTTTCCATTCCGCGCGGATATAGGTTTTCGACAGGTTCGGAATATAGGATTCCTTGATGATGGCGATGCCCTCGTTGAGCCGTTCGTTGTGCAGCTCCTCGGCCAGCGTGTCGAGCTGGAGCACCTTGCTCGCCTTGAGGTTCCCGTTCTGATCGCGGGCGATAAGCCGCATGATCTGGTTGATCATCGCCTTCGTCTCGTCGTCTTTGATAAGACCCATGACGGCCTCCTTCACGATGGCGATGCCGTCCTCGACCGTATCGCGCCAGCCGTCCACGACGCACCGCCCGATGGTGATGCGCTTGTCGCCCGTCGAATTGGTGAACGTGTGGCTTTTCTGCCCGTCCTTCGTCCGTTTCAGCACGTCGGCCTTCATGTCGAGGATCTGCCGGAAATTGTCGAGCACCTGCTCCTTGACCGTGCGGATGTCGCCGCTCAGCTCCCGGAGCATCGGGAGGGCCTGTTCGATCTCCTCGTCCACCATCTGACCGTAAACCTTGCGGTCCTTCCGGGCCTTGTCGGCCGCCGCCTTCCGTTCCTGCTCGGCTTTGAATGCCGCGTACTGCGCCGCTTCCTCGGCGGTCATCTGTACTGTTTTCACTTCGTTGTCGTTCATTGCTGTAATGTTTAAGAATTGATTTGGTTTCGGAAATTTCGGGCAAGTTCATCGCCCAGGTAGTTGAAAATAGCTCGTAATATCATCGGAATGATTATATCCGCTTTCGGCGGATAACGCATCAAATGCCGATAAGGAAAGCCTTTCATAAAAGAGAGCGAATGAAGAGTGACGGTAAATCGAATGCCGTCCAAACATAGTTCGAACCCTATTTGAACAGAGAATGCGGGGTGAAGCGTGGCGAAATACGCAATGCCCCGCGCCATTTTTAGTTGTCGGTCTATGGTGAACCCGAATCGTTCCAGCGAGGCCAACAGACACTGCTCGAAATATAATTGATCGTCCATCGTTAAAACAGTTTGTATTGTCTGATCTCGAAAATGCGTGCTTTTACGGTCTTGATCGCGGCCGGAGGCAGCACGCCCTCTTCGGCCAGCAATTCGCCGAACGCCCACAGCAGAGCGTTCTGTTCCGAGGCGAACTCGCCCCATTTCCGGCCGGGGTGGCATCCGCGGCCCGACCCGCCGATCATCCATGTCGTAGCGGCCACCCAGGCGCCGTCCTGTTGCCCGATATGGACTTTTACATAATCGCGGCCGCTGGTGTAGAGAATTTCGGTTCTGTATTCGCCCGACTGCAATACGGGGTAATCGTACCACGGGGCAGGGAGGTCGGCCCGATTGTCGATCCGCAGGTCTGCGTAAGGATTCGATTTCATAATGCGTTGTCAATTAGGAAGGCCGCCGAGCGGCATGTAGATTATCTGCGGCCGGGACTGCTCGGCCTGTCCGGTCGGCCGTTCCGGCCGGGGATTCAGCCCGCCGCTGCGTTGGATCGCGCGGAGCTTCAAGGCCAGCGCGTCCAGCTCCGGCGGGGTCAGCGCACCGAACTCCTTTCCGGCGATCCGGCGGTCCCGGCAAAAGGCATTGATCCGCGGCCAGTCCGTCGTGTCGATGCCGAGCTGCTGCATCAAGCGGAGCGCCGCCGACCGTTTCTTTTTCCGGAGTTCGTGCTGCGGGTCGGCCGTCGAACGTTCCAGCGCGTCGCACAGGGCGTCGTACTCGGCGGTGGACATGGCCCGCAGACTCGACGTCCGGCCGTTGGTGTACTGCTGCACCAGGCGCTCCTTCATTTCGTCGTCGTGGAGCGGCAGACGGTTGAATAGCTTGTAGAATCGTTTGTAGGTCATGGCGGATATGGTTGTTTATTCGGTCAGATAATATTTCGCGGCGCCCTCCTCCCAAATGGTGAAGTACGCCTCCGCGTCGTCGGTATAGCGCCCCTGACAATATGCCCGGTAGCCTTTGGTGTGGATTTTCACGCCGCAGTCGAAGCGGATGTCGTCGGCCATCTTGCCCTTCGGCCGCCCCTTGTAAACCTGCGACACGAGGATGAACGACTTGCGCGGAAAACGGTCGAACAGCTCCTTTTTCAATCGGTCGAAACTCCGCACGTCGAGGTACTGCACCGAGTCGATGATAACGAAATTCGCACTCTTGGGCCGCTCCAACCGTGCGACGAGATCGGCCACCGTCAGCCCCGTCACGACCTTGAATTTCCCTGCGACATCCTTCATCCCGAGCCGCTTGATCCGTTTCTTGAACGAGAGGTTTGCACCCTCCTCCAGACTCACGTAATCGACACGCCCATAGTCACAGAGTTTCTTGCCTAACAACATGACGAACGTACTCTTACCGCTGGCCGACTCTCCGTCGATGAACCAGCGCTCGAAGCGGGAGGGGCGGCCGAAGGCGGCCTCCCACTCCCCGTCCAGCGGAAGTTCCGGGATATTCAGATTCTCGATCTCCGAGGGTGAATAGGCCCGCATGACTATACCTCCTCTCCTTTGGTGATCAGCGAATGGACCCGACGCAGGCTGCCGTTGCTCCGACGGGCGATCTGCCGGAAATCCGTGCCCTCCGGAGTGTTCGCCTGGGCGATCATCATGGCCTGGCCGAGCAGGAACTTCCGGCGCTCGTCGCCCTCGGGCGGCGTGATGCTGTTGTACTTGTCGCCGCAGCGGCTCCGGATCTCGGCAAACCCTACCGTCTTGAACTCGATGCCGCGCTCCAGCTTGGCCTTGAAGCCGTCGGCCCCCATCAGATACCACGAGCAGCAACCCTCCGTGCCGTTCCATGCAGCCTTGATCTCCAGGAACGCTTCATACACCAGGTCGCCCGCCTCGTCGAGGATGATCTGCGGATGGTCAAGCGTCCGCAGGTAAAACACAAGGTCGTCGTAGACGTCCGCATAACGGCTGGGCGCTGACGGAGTTCAGACCGAACTCGCGGGCGATGAAGCGCACCAGCCGCTGCTTGGTCTTCACCTGCGAGCAGTCCACGTAGACGACGTTCTTGTGCGTTTTGGCGTGGTATTGTGCGGCGACCGTCTTGCCGATGTTCGGAATATCGCAGAACATGCCCGAAAGGCTCTTTGCGCGGCACAGTTCCAGTTGCGAAGTGAGGTATTCGAAAGTCGGCGTCTTGACGATCTTCCACTCCGCGCCGTCGTCGAGGCTCACGCCCAGCCGCCGGGCGATGGACATCCATTTCGCGTCGCTCAGCTTCTGTTCGGTGTTGCCTTTCTTGATCTCGCTGTAAACCGAGGTCGAAATGCCCAGGGCGACGGCGTGTTTGGCGTCCGTGGCGTAATTCTGCCTGTTGCCGGATATGGCCAGCACGATGCGGGTTTTAATGTCGTTCGAAATCATATCTCAATGTGTTTTATTATCGTTCTAAAGCTCATGTTTTGCCAGCGCCGCGTAGTCGATGCCGAAATCGAATACCTCCGCCTCCTCCGGCGGTGCGGCAGGGGCCGCTTCGACGATCTCCGGCTCCTCATGGGCCGGAACATCACCGGGCAGGAGCCGCACTTTGCAGATCTTCTCCCGAGCCATCATGGCGTCGAACTGCGCGTTGTATTTCGCCTGCTCGGCGTAGGCTTCACGGTCCCGCTCCGTCTGCTCGGCCGTGGCCTCGTTATAGGCTTCGATACGGCGGCAGGTGGCGATATAGGCCCCGTGCTGGTAAATATACACCTCCGGGACATTGCCCTGCTCGTCGGGCAGATAATAGGCCTCGACGGTGTAGTCGTTCGGCGCGAGCCGTCCGATCAACTCCGGCGAGGGCAGCGCATAATCTTCGTAATGGACCCGGCAGTACTTGCTGCGCCGGATCGACGTGCGCACCTCCTCGCCGATGAAGCGGTAGAGCAGCGCCTTGTCCACGGGCGCGAGATCCGGATTCTGGTAGCGGCAGAGCACCTCCCAGCGCGTCAGCCCCGGGTAGAGCTTCTGGTTCGGATGCAATGCGTTATTGTATTCGTGGATGGCCCGGATGTCGTCGGCCACGAGCTGCTCGTAGGTATAGGTCGCCTCCTTGTAGGTGTTGTTGAACTCGTCATAGACCTTTTCCTCCTTCGGGCGGTTGGCTTCCAGGCGGGCGTACCAGCGGCCGATGCCGACCTGCGAGCGCTTCTCCACGCCGTACTTCTTCACCCGGTTGAAGTGCTCGGCCCGTTTCTCCTGCGAGTTACCGGGGTTGCACCACCGCACGAAGGGGAACACCACGCCCGCGCGGATCAGCCCGTCGGCGAAGTTGTTCACGAGGTGGTGTTCGACCTCCACCTCGGCCGGGCAGTTCCAGCCCTGGTGGTCGATCAGCCGGAACATGTTCCGCACGCAGTCGATGAACAGGTCGGCCGTTTTGAGGCGGTTGTAGGCGTAACCAACGACGCAGCCGCTCGCCACGTCGTAGGCATAATAGGCTTTGACGCGGTTTCCGTCGGCCATCTTGCGCGGCAGGTCGCGGTCGTCGAGCGAAATCTTCGAGAACGCCCAGACCGGGGCTTTGCGCTTGTGGTGTGGACGGTAGCGGTTGTTGAAGTCCCACGCACTGTCGTGCAGTTTCGACCGTAGGGCGCGGTTCTTCGGGTTGTTCAGGTAATTGGCAACGGTCGTTTCGCTCAAAGCGATCGGCTCGCCCTCTTTGTCCGTGAACTCTTCCGGGTCGAACAGTTCCCCGGTTTCCGGGTCGTACACGTTCAGCTCGCCGCAGACGAACTGATTGTACATCTCGGCCACCGTCGTATTGAAGGGGCGCTCCGGCAGGCTGTCCAGCGAAAGGATCAGCCGCTCGATCTTGTAGTTCACCTTACGGGAGTTCTGATTTTGGAACCGACCGGAAATAAGGCAGGCATATCCTTCCCGTTTGAACTGGGCGACCTTCTTGCGAAAACGGAGCATGCTTTCGGGCAGCGTGTGGCCGAACTCCCGTTTGAAATAGGTAATGGTTTCGGCCATTGAGTCCCATCCGATACGGCCGACACGTCGCAGGGCATTGGCCGACGCCATCAGCCGCAGCACCGCCTTGATTACGGAAGCGTTTACCGTGTATTCGTTGATCTTCTCCGCCGGAAGGGCCGAACCGTTATCGAATCGGAAGGCCGAGAAGTAACTCCGCGCCTCGGCATCGGGCGTGTAGTTCGCCCGAAGCCACTCCTGCAACGGCATCGTCGAAATGTCCGGTTTGCGTTCCCGAACGGCCGAACGGTATTTTCCCGGCAGGCTGTCGAAGACGATCAAAGCCTGTCGTCCGTTACCTCCTCTGCGAGCCCGGCTGATTTTGCCCCGCCGAACCATCTGTTTGTAGTTCGACTCCGACATGACCTCCAGAAGCTCCGGCTGCGTAATACAAAGTATGTTGTTGAAATACTCCATTTGTCGTTTTCTGTGCTCCCGTGGCCGGATTCGAACCGACAACCTTCGATACTTGACCGGGTTCGGCCATTTCTCGATGCTCTGTCCATTGAGCTACACGGGAGATTATTCCATGTTATTTTCTTGTCCTAAAAACCGCCATGACCGCAAAGGTGCTGCCCGCGAAGTTCGCCGTGATAACCAGTAGCGGCCATTGCTGTTGTTGTTCCACGTAACCGCAGATAACCATCAGCGAGAAACTCCACCACAGCCCGGCCAGCTTGCACCTCAGGGGCAGGATGATGAATCCACGGCCCAGCAACCGGATCATCCAATATTTCAAGAAACGTCGCATGACTGTCCGATTTATTGGATTGCCGCCCGCACTTTTGCCTCGGCAGGTTTGGCCTTCGGCGTATAGGCTGGATGCGGATCGGCGAGTCTGTTGTAAATCAGTTGTAGGGAGTAGAGCATGTTGCCCCAAGTCGAAACGGTGAGATCGTCGAAGCTGGCGACCCTCTGCCCGTCGATGTGGATTGTCGTCCGGTTGCTTCCCAAATAGACGACGACCTCGATCCGGCGGCCGAACCGCTGGCGCATGCAGCCGTTTTCGAAAGTGGTATCCACGTCCGGCAGGTAACCTTTGGGAGCGGTTATTCCCAGATAAATCACGCCGCCACGCTGGAAGGCCGCTTTCCGCAGCATATTGTCGCGCGCGCTGTTTCCTTTGTACTTCAAAGCCCGGTCGAGGGTCGAGCGCGTGATTTTGAAGGTCTTGACCATCTCCATCCGGACTGATGTTGGTAATAAGATTTGTCGTGTCATGATTTATAATTCTATTTGTATCATATCGAGAATATTGCTGGTTACCATGCTATTAACAGCCAAAATTGCACTATTAATGTTGTTTTGTTTCATCCAGCGTTTTGCCAGGTTCGTGGCTGAAATTTTGCTTGATCCGTCAGGGATACAAACATTCAATTCATCATAATTGCTTGTTAGTAGCTGGAACCAATACCGTTTCATATCAATTTTTTTTTCGTAATTTTACCCCCGTGATACATTGTATCAACGCTGCAAATATATACATATTGCGAATATAAACCAAACAAAATGCGAAGTATTTTTAATCAATTCGCATAATATTTTTTGTCTATGGATAGAAAAAGAATGGTGTCATCTCTTGTTGAGTATTACACAAATGGCAATAAATCACAATTTGCCAAAATGTTAGGCATAACTCCGCAGACAATAAATACGTGGATTTCTCGCAATACTTTTAATGCCGAATTGATATATGCAAAATGCGAAGGCGTGTCAGCCAATTGGTTGCTGACAGGTTGCGGTAGTATGATAAATGAACAGGAAAGGGAGGTGAATGCAAGTTTGCAAGTGCAGGAAAAGTTCCCTCTCAAAACCGACAATCTGGTCGATCTCCAGCGCATTCCCCTTTACAATCTGGAGGCGACGGCCGGATTGGTTTCCTTGTTCAACGATGTCGATGCGATTCCGATCAGCTATATATCGTTGCCGGATCTGCCTGCATGCGATGGGGCTGTTTATGTGCGCGGGGATTCGATGTACCCATTACTCAAAAGCGGCGATATTGTCCTTTACAAGCAGGTGCATGATATGCAGTATGGGATTTTCTGGGGTGAAATGTACCTTATATCGGCCAACGTCGATGGGGACGAGTTCGTGACGATAAAATACATTCACAAATCCGAACGGGAAAACTGTGTGAAGCTCGTCAGTCATAACCAACACCACGAGCCTAAAGACATTCCGATCTCGATGATCCGTGCCCTCGCATTAGTGAAAGCAAGCGTGCGTTATAATACGATTCGATAGGCCCTCGTGTGGCCCTATTGCACCCCGTAAAGGGGGTGCACACACGCTCAAAGTAGAATAAAATGAGTTATTTATATAAATATCAGCAGATTAACTAAAAATCAATCTTTGAATTATAGGGCAGTTTCCTACCTTCTATTCGCCGATTTTCGGGGTTTAGCGCCGATTTTTGGGCAGTTTCCTATGTTTTGGAGGAGGTCAAAAATAGGGTTTTGTAACCCCAACTTTCCCAAAATGTAACCCCAACTTGTAACCCCTGATGTAACCCCAACTGAAAAATTGCTGATTTTTCGCATTGCAGGCATTGCACGAGGGAAGGAGGGACGACGCTCCATTTTAACGGCGGTTGAACGCCGTTAAAATAACCTTTGTAGAGCCGAAAAATGCCGTCAGACATACACGAGGCCGCAAATACAACGAAAGAGGGCGGAATCGCCTGATTCTGCCCTCTGAAATTATACCGATATTATAGCGGTTGCCGGATTTGGTCCGGTTTATTATACCGAAATTATATCAAATTATACGTTTCGTTTTGTGCGGCGCGTCCGGGGTTTGTCGCGTATCTCTTTGTCGTACAATATACTACCGCTGTTCTCTGCCGATGCTTCTATATACGTTTCGTTCTCCCCCTCATATTTGCCTTCTCCCTCCGGGTTCCGCCAGACCGCGTTCCCGCCCTTCGTCCCGTCTGCCCGGCCTTGCCGCCAGCCTTTCCCCGGCTCCCTCCGGCCGTGTGGAAAACGGAAAAACGAAGGCGGAGGGCCCGAAGACCCTCCGCCGTTTCCCGTGTTTGCCGCTGCCTGCGGCCCGTTATTCGATCCGGAGCGTGAACTCACGGGTCTGGGGCGGGGTGCAGACGTGGTCGTCGCAGCTCTGCCAGCCCACCGTGCAGGTGGCCGTTCCCGTGCCGTTGCCCTTGACGGGCAGCGTCAGCGTCACCTCGTTCTCGTAGACGGTCGTTCCGGCCGACCCCGACTGCTGCGGGGCCGGGGCGATCAGTTCGCCGGCCGTGCATCCCTCGGGCAGCGAGGCCTCCACCGTCAGCGGAATGTAGGGATCCGATGCCCCTACCTGCCGGTATACGTGGAATCCGGGGTGGATGCGCATGCGCACCTCGATGGCCCGGCTGTCGCCCTGGCCGACCATCCGGGCCGCCACGGCCACCGGTTCAGCCTGCGAGGTCTCGCCCAGCTCGGCCTGCTTGCGCTCGGCCTCGGCCGAAGCCTCCTTTGCGGCCTTCTCGCGGGCGTGGTAATCGTTTCCGGGCAGCGAGGCCGGTCCGTCCACCATGAAGAACCATCCGCCGGACTCGGTGAAGAAGATCTTGTCGCGATACGTGTCGAGCCACTGGCGCCACTCCTCGGGCCGTGTGAACGTACAGAGCGTGTAGCGCCGCAGCACCCGCTCGGCCCGCTCGACTTCCCGGCCCTGCTCGAGGCACGATACGGCCTTCTCGAGCAGGCGGATGTCGTTGTTTGCGATACCCCAGGCCTTGCAGTCCTCATCCACGGTCATCACGTACATTCCCTCGCCGCCGTAGAAGTAGTCGCGGTTCTCGGCATAGTATTTCGGATAGGCCTCCAGGTCGGTGCCCAGCACCTCGAATGCCTCCTTTTCGTACCGCTTCAGATACTCCTCGAGCGTCATCGGACGCTGGGGCTTGAAGTTGAGGTAGTATGCCTCCTCGTCCGAGAGCTTCTCTCCGCGAGCCTTCTTGGCACGTGCCGCAGCCTGCTTCTCGGCCCCCTCGCGGTTGGCCTCCTCGGTCCAGCCGACGCGCTCCTCGTAGGGCTCCATCGAGGCCAGGTAGGTCAGCTCGCGCAGGTATTCGCGTGTGGCGATCCGGTCGTTGTACTTGCGCACGAGCATGCCCTTGCCCTTGAAGCGGGCGATGTAGCAAATGGCATTGGCCAGCACGGCCTTGGCCTCTTCGGTCAGGTAGGCGGGCGATGCGGCGAATCCCCACGTAAGGAAGTTGCCGTGGCGGCCGATGGCCACCGCGTCGAGCGTCTTGGCGCACACGCCGCTCGAGATGTACTCGGCATCGGGCGAGTCGGTGTATCCCCACGGACGCGATACCATGCCGATCGGGAACCCTTCGTCCGTCTTGTAGCCCTTGGTCTGCACGCGCCACATCATGATCGAGTCGGGCATCGGCCCGTCGTAATAATAGGTGTAGTGGAAGGCATCCTCGGGCGTCGGGCACTTTTCGAGGGTCAGCTTCGTCCGGAAGGGACCCTTGAAGATCGGGTGGTCCTCGACCATGTGGTGGGCCTGTGCGTCGAGGCAGAGACAGTACCAGTCGTTCTTCGAGCCGATGGCGCGACCCACATCCTCACCGACCGAGCCGATCGTCACGGCCGCGCAGTCGAAATCCTCGGGCAGCAGCTGCGGCCGCACGTAGCGTACGATGTTGCCCTCGGCGTCGGTTTCACGCACGGCAGGCTTTATGGCCGGGATCTTGCCGTCGAACACCGTCACGTCGTAGCCCTCCGACAACTCGGGCTTGTATGCCGAGCCCTCGATGACGGCCACCGAGTCGAACCGTTCGCGGAGAAACTCCCCGAACGCCTCCATGCGTTCCTTCACCGATGCAGCGTGCTCCTCGGGTGTTTTCTTCTGGAGGAAGGCCTCGTAGTCGGGGTTTCCCCCGACGTAGAGTACCTTGAGCTCGGCCTTCCCCTCTGCATTGAGCCCTCCGGATGCGCATCCGGCCAGGAGTGCGCATCCGAGCAGTATGGTCAGTCGTTTCATCTTGCTTCGTATCAATAGGTATTTTGCTTGAGTTCACCCTTCGATCGGTCGATGTCCACCGTCGGGATCGGGAGCGCGTAGTGGCGCGACCCGGGTTCGAGCGTGTAGGTCTTGGCGGGTTCGCCGTCGAGTACCGACGAGGTCGTGTAGGGATAGAATTCGCGCGTTACAGTGATGTCGTCTGCCGGGTCGTCGTTGGCGTTCAGACGCTTCATGTCGTACCAGCGGCTCACGAAGGCCAGTTCGCGGCGGCGTTCGCGGAGGATCTTCTGCAGGGCGTCTGCCTGCGACGAGGCGGTCAGCTCGGTGTATGCCTCGGCCTTGATGCGGGCCTTGCGCAGCGGCACGAGCGTCTGCATGGCACCCTGCCAATCTCCCTGACGGGCCTGGACCTCGGCCTTGATGAGGAGCATCTCCGCAACGGTCGGGCCCGAGATGAGGTTGTCGAAGTAGAACTGGCAGTATGCCGGGTAGCGGAACGCCGGGTCGGTCTGGCAGTAGCGGAGCGAGAAGTCCTCGACGATAAAGTACTCGTAGCGCAGGTCGTTCATCGGGTCGCCTCCGGGGACATCGGCCTCATAGGTTGCGAGCAGATCCTCGCTGGGGATGTACCACCACGAAGCGTAGGAGCACGTGCGGGCGAAGAGCAGGTCCTCCCACTCGAAGAGCTCCGGATATCCGTTCGTTCCGTAGAACTGGAGCTTCGTGTAGGGGTACTTCACCGTCACTACCTCCTTGTTCGTCGAGGCGTTGATCTCGTACTCGTCGTCGTTGGCGCTGTACGACATCGAGGTGTTGAAGTCCTTGAGCGTGTTGTACTCCGCAAGTACGGCCTCCACCTGTGCCTTGGCGTTGTCCAGATCGCCGCGGTAGAGGTAGTAGCGTGCCGCGAAGGCGTGTACGGCGGCCGTCGTGCCGCGCCATACGCGGCGCTTGCCCTGCTTGACGAGCGGCGTGGTGATCTTCAGCGCCTGCTGCAGGTCGTTGTCGATGAACGACCACGTGTCGGCCAGCGAGGCGCGGGCGATGCCCTCCTCGAACGAGATGGTCTGCTTGAGCGGCAGTCCGAGTTCCGAGCCGTTGTTGCCGTCGTAGTAGAGCGTGTAGGCCACGGCCAGCTGGAACATCGAGTATGCGCGCAGGAAATGGGCCTCGGCCTTGAGATTGGCCTTCGTCTCGGCGTCGCCCGACACCTCGTCGATATACGCGAGCACCAGGTTGGCGTAGTAGATCTTGCTGTACTCGCCGTCCCAGAGCAGGCGGCTGGTCCCCGTGCCTTGGTCGCTCCAGAGAATGTACTCCAGGTTCGAAGGGCTCATGCCGCCGTTCTGATAGTCGTGTATGTCGGTCGTCAGGCCGAAGTCGTCGCAGGCGAGGGCCGTGTGGTTGTACTCGGAGTAGAACCGCGAGTAGCTGCCGAGCAGTGCATCGAGCTGTTCGGCCGTTTCGATTGTCTTCTGGGTGCTCTTCGAGGGATCGACATCGAGGAAGTCGTCGCAGGCGACCAAGCCCGAGACGGCCGCGGCGAGGAGCGTGAGGTATGCTGTTTTCTTCAGATTCATGGTCTCAACAGTTTAGAATTTGCACTTGATTCCGAACGTATACGACGCCTGCAGGCGGATCGTCCCCTTTGCGAATTCGGGGTCCTCGCCGTATCCGTTGAAGTAGATGTTGAACGGGTTGTTGCACTGCGCATATACCTGCAGCGACTTCATGCCGATCTTCGCGACGACCTTCTTGGGAAGGTTGTATCCCACGCTGAACTCCTGCAGGCGGATGTGCGAGGCACTCTCGGTCAGGTAGGACATGTAGGGATAGAAGCGGTCCCAGAAGTAGTAGCGGGTCTCGATCTCGTTCTGCGGCAGGGGAATCATCTCGTTCGGGTCGCAGTTCTTCACCTCCGAGTACTTGTCGTTGGGCACGGCGCGTCCCGATACGGAGGGGTAGTTGAAGCTCTCGCGGAGGAACTTGTGCCCGAACTTGCCGGTCACGATCATCGAGATGTCGAAGTCGTAGACGCGGAACGAGGTCGAGAAGGACATGTTCCACGGTGCTACGGTCGTACCCATTGCGTAGGAGCAGTCCATCGGGTCGCCCGTGGGCCACGTTGCGAAGGTCTCGTAGAGGCCGCTCTTGTGGAGGATCGTCGGCTGCCAGTCGGGCGACGAGGCGGTGCCCACGTTCTGCAGACCGCCGTACTTGTAGGTCCAGAGCGTGTTCATGTCGTAGCCCTCCATCCATGCGGTGCTGCCGCCGACATAGACCAGGTCGTAGGCGTTCGTGGGCTTGACCTGCAGGCTCTTGATGCGGTTCTTGTTGTAGGAGAGCGTCAGCACGCCGTTCCACGTCACGTTGGGCGAGATGCGGAGCGTCGAACCCACCTCCATCTCGAAACCGCGGTTGAGGATCTCGCCGTTGTTCAGGCGCATCGAGGTGGTTCCCTGCACGGCCGAGAGCGTAACGTCGGCGATCAGGTCCTCCGAGTGCTTGCTGTATACGTCGAACTTACCGTAGAGCTTGCCCCGGAAGAGGTTGAAGTCCACGCCGATGTCCCACGTTCCGGTGCGCTCCCAGCGCAGCGTGGGGTTGCCGTAGCTCGACATCGATCCGGTGAGTTCGCCGGTCACCGTGTTGGGCGACGAGCTGATGTTCACCAGCGGCTTGAAGGTGGTCGATTTGTCCACGTTTCCGTTGTATCCGTAGGTGAAGCGCAGGGCCAGGCCGTCGATCCAGTCCACCTGCTGCATGAATGCCTCGTTGGCGATCTGCCAGCTGGCGCCCACCGACCAGAACGGGGCGTAGCGGTAGGCCGGGTCGTCGGTGATGAGGTTCGAGGCATCGGTACGCACGCTTCCCGACACGGTGTATCGGCTGTCGTAGGTGTACGATGCGTTGCCGAAGGCCGAGAAGTAGCGGTCCGTGGTGTACGAGAACGAGTTCTGATAACTCAATGTGAGGTTGTTTCCCTGCCAGTTCGTGAGCTGGTAAACGCCCGTTCCGCCGATGCCGTTGGGGAAGTTGCCGACGCTGAGCGTCTCGTCGTTGTATCCGTAGGTGCGGGGATATCCGAACGACTGGTAGCGGCGGTCGATCGTCTCGATACCGGCGACCACGGCCACGGCATGCTTTTCGGCGAACGTGTGGTTGAAGTTCAGCTGGTTGCGGATCGTGAGCACGTCGTAGCGGGTGCGGCTCTGGTCGAGGAACCCTCCGGTGGGGAGGTTGGCCGTCACCTCGTCGGTCTCCTTGTTCCACGAGGCGGCGCTGTTCACGCCGTAGCGTACCGTGTAGGTGTTCTCGTTGTAGTAGTTGTGCGTGTCGGACTCGATCATCTCATACTGGATGCGCGAGTCGAAGGTCAGCCCCTTCCAGAGCTTGAAGGTCAGGCCGGCCTGTACGCGGGCGTTGGCCGACGTCGAGGTCAGCTCGCGGTTGTTCATCTCCTGCAGGGGGTTCCAGCTCCAGTCCTCATAGGGGAACTTGCCTTCGGGAACGTGGCGCTTCACGTAGTCGAGGCTGACGCCGTACGAGTAGGGGATGTAGTCGCCGTTCTCGTCCACGAGCATCTCGTAGGGCGAGAGTCCGGGCAGGCCGTATCCGCTGTTGTCGTTTTTAGTATAGGTGTATGCGCCGTTGAAGTTGAAGTCGAGCCACTTGAACACATGGGTCCGGTTGCGGAAATTGACCATGTATTTGGTGCTGTTCTGCTTCTTGTAGTGCTGCCGGTCGTTCTGGTAGAGGGCCGAGAGTGTGTTCGACGACCGGTCGGTGGCGATGTTCACGGCGACGTTCTCCTGGTGTACGATCGGGTTCTGGAGCAGGTATTTCTTGATCTGCCCGTAGTTGTTCTTGGTGCGGAGCTCGTCGATGGCGGCATTCATCTCGGCGTCGGAGATGTGGCCGAGGCGGTTTTCGTTCAGCAGCTCATAGACCTTGCTGCCGCCGCCGCTGTAGTCGTTTTCCTGGGGATACCACGTGGTCGAGTCCCAGCGCGTGAATCCGTAGATCTCGTAGTCGATGACGTCGTTCACCGAGGCCTGCGAGAGCGTGTAGTCGAGGTCGAGTTTGGGTGAAACCTTGAAGAAACCCGAGTAATCAACCGTTACCGAGGCTTTCCCCCCCCCCTTCGGATCGGGCGTTCTTGGTCGTTACGACGATCACGCCGTTGGCCGACTTGGCTCCCCAGATCGAGGCTGCCGCAGCATCCTTCAGCACGGTGACGCTCTCCACGTCGTTGGGGTTGATCGACTCGAAGCCGCCCTCGATGGCGAATCCGTCCACGACGAGCAGCGGCTCGGTGGCCGACGTCGAGAGACTCGAACGTCCGCGGATCTCGAACACGGGATTTCCGTATGCGTCCTGCGTACCCACCAGACCTGCCGCCGAACCGATCAGACGGCTGGCGATCGAACCGGAGGGTTTTTCGAGCTGGGCCTTGTCGATGATGTCGAACGAACCCGTGGCACGCTCCTTCGAGATGGTCTGGTAACCCGTCACGACCACGTCATCGAGCTGGTGTGCCGATTCGCGGAGTTCGATTTCGATGCGTGTGCGGGGACCGACCTGGATCTCCTGTTCATCGTACCCGAGGTACTTGAACACGAGGATGTCCGAATCCGACGCTTCGATCCGGAACGAGCCGTCCGAATTGGTGATCGCACCGTTCGTACCGCCCTTGACGGTAACGGTGGCGCCAACCACGGGTACGCCGTTCGTGTCTGCCACGACGCCGGTGACCCATCTCTGTTGCGCTGAAACCTGGAACGCCATGAGGCATATGAGCCAGGCGAGGTAGAGTTTCTTCATGCTGATTGTTTTTAGTTAGGATTGTTTGTTAATACAAGGTCTGCGGAAACATACCTTCTGTCACGAAGGCAGAACGAGCGCCCGACATCGTGCAGGCCGTCGCTCTAATTTTTTGATCGAATCTTTTGTTTTGTGTGTTAAAAATGTCTATAATTGCGGCTGAAAATTCTACTTTTTCGCCGAAAAATATGTAATTTTGGACAAAGTTCCAAACGCTTTGATAATGTTTGAACATTTTTTTAAATTGAGTTATAAACATTAACCAAAACAAGGTTTTTTATGAAAAAGTTTACTGCAATTTCTGCCGCATCGCTTCTTCTGGTAGCCTGCGGCGAATCGCGTCCGACCTACCTGCTTTCGGGTACGGTCGATACGCTGTACAACGGAGCGACCGTATCGCTCCTCTACGGTGAGAAGAGCGACAGCACGGTCGTCTCGCAGGGGGCCTTCTCGTTCGAGGGCGAGATCGACTCACCCGTTCTGGCGCGTGTCCTCATCTCGCAGGGCGACAACCGCACGGGCGGCATGGTCGTACTCGAGGCCGGATCGCCCGTCCTGACCCTTACCGAGGAGGGCTACCGCTGCTCGGGTACGCCGCTCAACGAGACCTTCAACGGCTACAACGCTTCGTCCGAGGAACTCTACAAAACCTATCGCGAAGCCTATACCTCGCTGCGTGAGCAGGGGCTCAAGGACGAGGAGTTCCGCGCAGCCCTCGAGCAGGCCGGCGAAACCTTCTCCGCGGGTTCGCGCAAGCTCAACGAGGAGTTCTTTGCCGCCAACAAGGACAATGTGCTGGGTTCGGTCGTAATCACCCGCCTGGCCGACGACAAGTCGCAGTTCGACTCGCTCTACAACGTGGCCGGCGAGGCCGTGCGTAACGCTGCGAGCGTACAGCAGGAGAAGGCCCGCTACGAGAACCTCGAGAAGACCTCCGAGGGCAAGATGTTCACCGACTTCACGATCGAGAAGGGCAGCGCCGAGGGTACCCCCGTATCGCTCTCCGACTATGTGGGCAAGGGCAAGTACGTGCTCGTCGATTTCTGGGCTTCGTGGTGCGGCCCCTGCCGTGGCGAGATGCCCAATCTGGCCGAGGTATACAAGAAGTACAAGGGTGACCGCTTCGAGATCGTGGGCGTAGCCGTCTGGGACGAGCGCGCCGACACCGAGAAGGCCCTCGAGAGCCTGCCGATCACGTGGCCCGTGATCTTCGATGCCGGCCAGCTGCCGACCGACCTCTACGGCATCAACGGCATTCCGCAGATCATCCTCTTTGGCCCCGACGGCACGATCGTGGCACGCGACCTGCGCGGCGAGGCGATCGGCGAGAAGGTCGGCGAGTGCCTGGCCAAATAGTTTGCCGCATCCGACTGAGAAAAGGTCCGGAGACCCGCAAGGTCCCCGGACCTCTCTTTTTTTGCCGCAGCCTCCTTCAGCCGTCCTCCCGTTTCCCGTCCTTCAGCCTGTCCGCCCGTTCCTGTCTTGTCGTCCGTCCTCCCGTTCCCCGTCCTGCCCGTCCGTTTCCCGTCCCGCTTTCTGTCCGCCGTGCACCCGGCATGGCTCCTGCGCCCTCTTCGCGGGACACCCCTCCGCTCAGCCGCTCTCCGATCCTCCGTCCGGTTCCGGAACAGACCCTCTGTTGAAAAAAAACGTCCCTGCGGAGGAGGGAAAACCCCGGAAAAAATTCGTATATTTGCTCCTTGAATGGATATGGCTACCTGTTTTCCGGCGTGCGGCGGCCGACCCGTGAGGGCCGCCGACGGTTTTCGTCGTGTTTCTGCCGCACCCGGATCCAGCCCGTCTAAAACTCCGCGCCGCCTATGTTGAGTGCCTTGTACTACATCTTCCTGGTGCTGCTGTGCACCTTTTTCATGATCCTGTCGGCCGTTGCGCTGGTCGTCTGCTATCCCTTCGACCGGGGCCGCCGCGTCGTGCACGAACTCTCGCGCATCCTCGTGCGGATCTTCTTCGCCATCCCGCCCTTCTGGCGCCAGCGCGTCGAGGGCCTTGAGCGGATCGACCGCCGCCAGCGTTACGTCATTGCCGTGAACCACAACACGGTGATCGACATCCCGACGCTCTACTACCTGCCGCTCAATTTCCGGTGGGTCTCCAAGCGCGAGGTCTACAAGGTTCCCTTCTTCGGGCAGTACCTCTTCCTGCACGGCGACATCTGCATCAACCGGGGACGGGCCACGGCCGCCATGGAGCAGCTGCTCCGCGAGGGGCGCGAGTGGATCTCGCGCGGCGCTTCGGTCGCCATCTTCCCCGAGGGCACGCGTTCGAAGGACGGGGAGATCCACCGCTTCAAGGCCGGCGCTTTCCTGCTGGCCCGGGAGGCCGGCGTCGGCATCCTTCCGGTGGTGCTCGACGGTACGAAGTCGCTCATCGGGCACAACCTGCTCTTCAACTGGGGCAACCGGATCACCATCCGGGTCCTGCCTCCCGTTCCGGCCTCGGAGGTCGCCGCTTCGGACCCCCACGAACTGATGGAGCGCGTGCACGACGACATGTGCCGGGCGCTCTCCGAGATCCGCAACAGACGATAGACTATGGCAGACTTACTCAATACGAATCCCAACGAAACCTACGGCGACGACGCCATCGTGACGTTGTCGCCGCGGGAACACATCCGCCTGCGCCCGGGCATGTACATCGGCAAACTGGGCGACGGCTCGCAGGCCGACGACGGCATCTACGTGCTGATCAAGGAGGTCGTCGATAACTCGGTCGATGAGTTCATCATGGGCGCCGGGCGCGAGATCGACATCACGATCGAGGACAACGTCGTCTCGGTGCGCGACTTCGGCCGCGGCATTCCGCTCAAGTCGCTGGCGGCGGCCGTTTCCGAGATGAACACGGGCGGCAAGTACGGCGGCACGGCCTTCAAGAAGACCGTGGGCCTGAACGGCGTGGGCGTCAAGGCCGTGAACATGCTCTCGAGTGAGTTCACGGCGCGCTCGGTGCGCGACGGCGAGGCCCGCACGGTCACCTTCGCCAAGGGGCTCGAGCAGAGTGACCGCTGGGAGTCGGGTGTCTCGGAGAAGAACGGCACCTACATCTCCTTCCGCGTCGATGAGGAGGTTTTCGGGCAATATGCCTACAACCTCGAGTACGTCGAGCAGATGGTCAAGAACTATACCTACCTGAACCTGGGCCTCACGTTCCGCTTCAACGGCCGCAGCTACGTCTCGAAGAACGGACTGCTCGACCTGCTGAACGAGAACATGACCGAGGATCCGCTCTATGCGCCGATCCACCTCTCGGGCGACGACATCGAGGTGGCCATCACCCACGGCACGGGCTACGGCGAGAGCTACTTCTCGTTCGTGAACGGCCAGTACACCTCGCAGGGCGGTACGCACCAGGCGGCCTTCCGCGAGGGTATCGCCAAGACCATCAAGGAGTTCTATCACAAGGACTACGATCCGTCGGACATCCGCACGTCGATCATTGCGGCCATCTCGGTGAAGGTCACCGACCCGGTCTTCGAGTCGCAGACCAAGATCAAGCTCGGCTCGAAGGAGATCGAGCCCGGGGTCTCGATGCGCAACTTCGTGGTCGATTTCCTGGGCAAGCACCTCGACGACTACCTGCACAAACACCCCGAGACGGCGCAGACGCTGCAGAAGAAGATCGTCGAGAACGAGAAGGAGCGCAAGGCCATCTCGGGCATCCAGAAGAAGGCGCGCGAGACGGCCAAGAAGGTCTCGCTCAACAACCGCAAGCTGCGCGACTGCAAGATCCACTTCACGGACAAGAACGAGCTGGCCGAGCAGTCGATGATCTTCATTACGGAGGGCGACTCGGCCTCGGGTTCGATCACCGCCTCGCGCGACGTGCGCACGCAGGCGGTCTTCTCGCTGCGGGGCAAGCCGCTGAACTGTTACGGGCTCACGAAGAAGGTGGTCTACGAGAACGAGGAGTTCAACCTCCTGCAGGCGGCGCTCAACATCGAGGAGGACATGGAGAACCTGCGTTACAACAAGGTGATCATCGCCACCGACGCCGATGTGGACGGCATGCACATCCGCCTGCTGCTCACCTCGTTCTTCCTGCAGTTCTTCCCCGACGTGATCCGCACGGGCCACCTTTATATCCTCCAGACGCCGCTCTTCCGCGTGCGCAACAAGAAGGTGACCTACTACTGCTACTCCGACGAGGAGCGCGTGCGCGCCATCGAGAAGTGCGGCGCGGGGGTGGAGATCACGCGATTCAAAGGTCTCGGCGAGATCTCCTCGACGGAGTTCAAGGAGTTCATCGGCGAGAACATGCGCCTGGACCGGGTGCGCCTGACGAAGGACGACCCGATCCACGACCTGCTGGAGTTCTACATGGGCAAGAACACTTTCGAGCGGCAGGGATTCATCATCGACAACCTGCGTATCGAGGAGGACCTCGTGGAGCAGGACCTCAAACTGAGTTGATGCGCTATGGCAGAAGAGAAAGAGATACGCGAGGGGCTTCCCGCCGGGGAGGCCGACACGGCGGCGCCCGGAGCGCCGTCGGACGGAGACACGCCGCAGGATGCGGTGCCTGTCGATGAGGCTCCGGCCGGGGAGCCGGCAGCTGCGGCCCGGGCCGGGAAGTTCGGACGGCTGATGCAGGACGAGGGCGGTGTGCGCAAGCTCACGGGCATGTACCGCAACTGGTTCCTCGACTACGCCTCCTATGTGATTCTGGAACGTGCCGTCCCCCACGTCGAGGATGGCCTGAAACCCGTGCAGCGGCGCATCCTCCACGCCATGAAGACGGTCGATGACGGCCGCTACAACAAAGTGGCGGGCATCGTCGGCGAGACGATGAAGTACCACCCGCACGGCGACGCCTCGATCAAGGACGCGCTGGTGCAGCTCGGGCAGAAGGACCTCCTGATCGACTGCCAGGGCAACTGGGGCAACATCCTGACGGGTGACGATGCGGCCGCGGGCCGTTACATCGAGGCGCGCCTGTCGAAATTCGCGCTCGACGTGGTCTTCAACCGCAAGACCACCGAGTGGATGCGCTCCTACGACGGACGCAACGAGGAGCCGGTGACCCTTCCGATCAAGTTCCCGCTGCTGCTGGCCCAGGGATCGGACGGCATCGCCGTGGGCCTGGCGTCGAAGATCCTGCCGCACAACTTCATCGAGCTGATCAATGCGGCCATCGCCCACCTCGAGGGGCGCGACTTCGACCTCTATCCCGACTTTCCGACGGGCGGCATGGCCGACGTGAGCCGCTACAACGACGGCCTTCGGGGCGGCACGGTGAAGGTCCGCGCGAAGATCTCGAAGATCGACAAGCGCACGCTCGCCATTACGGAGATTCCCTACACGACGACCACCGAGTCGATCAAGGAGTCGATCATCAAGGCCAACGACAAGGGCAAGATCAAGATCCGCAAGGTCGATGACAATACGGCCGACAAGGTCGAGATCGTGATCCAGGTGGCTCCCGACGAGTCGTCGGACAAGACGATCGACGCCCTCTACGCCTTTACCGACTGCGAGGTCTCGATCGCCCCGAACGCCTGCGTCATCTGGGACGAGAAACCGCACTTCCTGGGTGTGAAGGAGATCCTCCGCCGCTCGGCCGAGCACACCAAGTGGCTGCTGGGCCGCGAGCTGGAGATCCGCCTCGGGGAGCTGCAGGAGGCGTGGCATGCCGCCTCGCTCGAGCGGATCTTCATCGAGAACCGCCTCTACCAGCTCATCGAGGGGTGCAAGACCCGCGAGGAGGCCTACGCTGCCGTCGATAAGGGACTGGAACCCTTCAAGAAACAGCTGCGACGTGAAGTGACGCTTGAGGATGTGCAGAAGCTCACCGAACTGAAGTTCATCCGCATCTCGCGCTACGATACGGAGAAGGCCGACAACGAGATCCGCCAGATCGAGGAGGACATCCGCACGACGCAGTACCACCTGGCCCACCTGACCGAGTATGCCGTTGCCTACTACGAGCGCATCCGCGACAAGTACGGCAAGGGGCGCGAGCGGCGCACCGAACTCCGGGAGTTCGACTCGATCGAGGCGACGAAGGTCGCCGTGACCAACGCCAAGCTCTACGTGGACCGCGCCGAGGGCTTCTTCGGCATCGGCAAGTCGATGAAAGATGCCGAGTTCGTCTGCGACTGCTCGGATATCGACGACGTGATCGTCTTCACCAAGGAGGGGCGCTACGTCATCACGAAGGTCTCGGACAAGGCCTTCTTCCAGAAGGGGATCTACTACATCGGGGTCTTCAAGCGCAACGACGAGCGGACGATCTACAACGTCCTCTACCGCGACGGCAAGAACGGCCCGCTGATGATGAAGCGCTGCGCCATCAAGGGCATCACGCGCGACAAGGAGTACGACATCACGAAGGGCACGCCCAAGAGTGAGATTCTCTATATGTCTGTGAATCCGAACGGTGAGGCCGAGGTGCTGAAGGTTTACTTCAAGCCCCGTCCGCGCCTGAAGAAGGTGATCGTCGATCTCGATTTCTCGACCCTTGCCATCAAGGGCCGCCAGAGCCAGGGCAACCTCTTCTCGCGTTACGGCATCCACAAGATCGTACTCAAGGAGCGGGGCACCTCGACCCTCGGCGGACTGACGATCTGGTTCGACGAGGATGTCCGCCGCCTGAACTCCGACGGCCGCGGCACATGTCTCGGCGAGTTCAAGGGCGACGACAAACTGATCGTCTGGACCTCGAAGAACCAGTATTACATCACGGGCTACGACCTGGGGCAGCACTTCCCCGACGAGACGATCCACGTGAGCCGCTACGAACCCGACCGCGTCTACAGCCTCTGCTACTACGACCGCGATCAGAAATACTACTACATGAAGCGCTTCACGGCCGAGATGTCCGACCGCATGCAGGCCTTCCTCGACGAGGATGCCGACTTCATCTGCGTGACCGATACGGCGGGTGCGCAGCTCGAGATCACCTACAAGGGCGCCCATGCCACGCGCCCGGCCGACCGGATCGACGTCGATGAGTTCGTGGGGGTCAAGAGCCACAGGGCCAAGGGCAAGCGTCTGACGACCTACGATGTGGCGGAGCTCCGCTTCATCGAGCCCGAACCGGCTCCCGAGCCCGACGACGAGGAGCCGCTCGACGACGGGGCGGACCCGGCCGACGGCCGGCCGGAGGGGGAGAGCTCCCCGGAGAGCCGGCCTGCGGCGCCCGAACGTCCCTCCACTCCGGCAGGCCGCGGCCTGCCGACCCGCTCGGAGACGGGGCTTCCCCCGACGGATGCCACGCCGGGCGGCGTGGCGTTCGAGATCGAGCGCCCGAAGGGGGATGCCGACGAAGTGGTGGACCCCGAACAACTCAACCTGTTCTGACGATGAAACCGATCTTTCTGGTGGGCTACATGGGCTGCGGCAAGAGCACGCTGGGCCGCAAGCTGGCGCGGCGGCTCGGTGCGGCCTTTGTCGATACGGATGCCGCGGTCGAGGAGCTGGAGGGGGCCTCGGTGGCCGACGTCTTCCGTTACGAGGGCGAGACGCGCTTCCGCGAACTCGAACGCGGGGTGCTCGAGCGGGTGATCGCCTCGGGCGATGCCGCCGTGGTCTCGACGGGCGGCGGCCTGCCCGTCTGGCGCGACAACATGGAGTGCATGAATGCCGCCGGACATACGGTCTACCTGTGCCGCACGGCGGCGCAGATCGCCGGGCGCCTGAGCCCCTACGGACGGCAGAAGCGCCCCCGCCTGCGCGGCCTGAGCGACGACGAACTGGTCGGCTTCATGGAGCGCGACATGGCCGTGCGCGACCCCTTCTACCGGAAGGCGGCGCTGACGGTCGAGTGCGGCGGACGGAGCGACGACGAACTGGTGGGGGAGATCCTCGGGCGGCTCTTCCCCGACGGCCTTCCCGCGGGTTGCCGCCCGGCTGCCGGAGTGCATGACTGAATCTCAAGGAACGATGAACGACGGAAAGACAACGGGAAACCGGGCCCCGATCGGGGTCTACGATTCGGGGCTGGGCGGACTGACCGTCTGGCGGGAGATCCGCCGTGCGCTGCCCTCGGAGTCGCTCGTCTACCTGGGCGACGGGGCTAACTGCCCCTACGGCTCCCGCCCGCGTGAGGAAGTGCAGCAGCTAGCCGATGCCGCGGTGGCGCGGCTGGTCGGCGCCGGTTGCAAGATGGTCGTCGTGGCGTGCAACACGGCCACGGCGGCGGCGATCGACTTCCTGCGTGCGAAATATGCCTCTCTGCAGATTGTCGGCATGGAACCGGCCGTAAAGCCCGCCTGCCTGGCCACCCGCAGCGGGGTGGTGGGGGTGCTGGCCACCGAACGGAGTCTCGACGGGGAGCTTTTCCGCCGGACTGCGGCCCGTTACGGCTCGGGTATCGAGGTACTCACGGTCCCCGGACGCGGATTCGTCGAGCTGGTCGAGGCGGACCGCGAACAGACGCCCGAGGCCGAGGTCTGCGTGCGCGAGGCCGTCGAGCCGATGCTGCGGCGCGGCGCCGACCAGATCGTGCTGGGATGCACGCACTATCCCTTCCTGCGCCCCGTCCTGGAGCGCATTGTGGCCGGCCGCGGCGTGACGATCGTGGACCCTTCGCCGGCCGTGGCGCGGCGGGTCGTGCAGCTGCTCGACCGCTACGGGCTGCGTGCTCCGGCCGACAACCTTCCCCGGCTCGAATTCCTCACCTTCGCCGACGAGACCTACCGTGCCCGGCTCGAGGCAAAGGCCCTTGCTTCAATGGACTGATTGCCGCAAGCGCCTGATTGAAAGAGCGAAGTCTCTGCTAATTGTATCTGTTGGTTTAAGTGACCAACTTAATGCGTAGCAGGTCAGTGTCGTATCCGTTATTTTTTCTCCGTTTCCGCCCTCCGGTTTTCAAATCCGCAAATATTTCCGTATCTTCGCTCGATAATATCGAGCGTCAAGGAAACACATGGCATCCAGAAACAATACATCCGCCTCTTCGGGCCGGCGGCAGACCGTGGCCCGCTCCAACAGCGACAGCGCCCGCTGGATCGCGGGACTGCTGCTGCTTTTCATCGGTCTGTTCGTCGCCGCCTCGGTCTTCTTCTCGTTTTTCACGTGGGACGTGGACCAGAGCATCCTGCAGCGTCCGGCCGAGGAGCGCGAACTGTTGGGCGACGAGGTGGAGAACCTCTGCGGCGAGGCCGGTGCGCGCATCGGCCGCATGCTGGTGGACAACTCGTTCGGCGTCTTCGGCATCCTGCTTCCCTGCATACTGGTGCTTGTCGGCATCCGCATCATCCGCCAGCGTCCGCTGCTGCTCAACCACTCGATCCTCTCGCTGCTGCTGATCCTCATCCTGGGGTCGCTGACCCTCGGTTTCGCCTTTGGCGACCGCTGGAGCCTCTGCTCCTCGACCGGCTGGGGCGGCGCCTTCGGCATCGGGGTTTCGGAGATGCTCCACGCCCACATCGGCGTGGTCGGGACGCTCATCCTGCTGCTCGGCGGATGGATCCTCACGGGCGTGTTCATCAACCGCAATTTCATCAATACGGTCAATGAGGCCGGCAACGTCATGGTGGATCGCAGCGAGCGGATCGTCGAGACGGTGCGCCGCAAGGTCGTGGGCCATACCCCGGCCGACGAACCGCTCGGCGGCGGGATGCAGGAGGAGGCTTTGGCTTCCGAGGCTGCCGTGCCCGATGCCGGAGCGAAGGCTGCCCCGGAGGACGACGTGCGCGCTGCCGGACAGCATTCCGGCAAGGAGGGTGAGCCGGCCGCACCGGCTGCGGAGGCGGAGACGCCTGCAATGCGGCGCCCGATCCGGGTGCAGGCGGGTGTGCCGTCCGGGCAGCCTGCGGCAGGGGGCGCGTCGCTCCGCTCGGACGAGGAGCGCCGTGCCGCCGAGGTCTTCCGCGATGTGGCGGCCGGAACGGATATGCCCCGCGACCCGCATCCAGGGGAGGGGACGGAGATCGTGCGGCCGGCAGCCGAAACGGCCGGCGTGGCGGTGGCGGCGAATGCCGCGGAAGCGGGGGAGGAGAGCCCCTTCCTCGAGCTGACTCCCGACGGGCGGCCGATTGTCGCTGATGATGAGGCGGAGCCTGAACTCCTGTCGGCCGACGACGGGGAGTTCACGGAGGTGGATCTCTCCCGTTCGGGCGACCGCGTGGTCATGGGCCGCGGCGGTCTGGTCGAACTGGCGCGGCCGTCCGTTGTGCGGCAGCCGGTGCAGGAGGGCCCGTTCACCGAAATCACCGTGGGCGGCGACGACTCCGAGGGCGGGGCTTCCGCCCGCAGCGCAGTGCAGGAGACCGTGCGGCGCGGCCCGTCGTATGCCCCGCGCAACGACGAAGACCGCCCCGTCTTCGAGGAGTTCACGACGGCAGCGGACGATCCGGCGGACGCTCCCGCGCCGCTGCAGGGCCCCGGGCCGGACGTGCATCCGGTGGCCGGGATGCCCTCCGAAACGGCCGCGGCGCCCGCCCACGATGGCGGGGAGACGACGCAGGGGGTGGTGGTCACGGTCGAGGCGCACGAGGCGCGGATGGTCGATGAACGCAAGATCCCGACCGAGAGCTACGATCCGCTGAAGGATCTGGTCAATTACCGCAAGCCGCCCGTGACGCTGCTCGAGGACTACATCTCCGATTCGGAGGTCTCGGACGAGGAGATCTTCGAGAACAAGACCCGCATCGAGGAGACGCTCAAGTATTTCGGCATCCCGATCCAGCGCATCAAGGCCACGGTGGGCCCGACGGTGACCCTCTACGAGATCGTGCAGGCCCAGGGCGTCAAGATCTCGAAGATCCAGGGGCTGCAGAACGACATCGCGCAGAGCCTCAAGGCCGAGTCGGGCATCCGCATCATTGCGCCGATCCCCGGGCGCGGCACGATCGGCATCGAGGTGCCGAACCGCTGCAAGCAGGTCGTGTCGATGTATTCGGCCATCCGCTCGCTGCGTTTCCAGGAGTCGAAGGCCACGCTCCCGGTGGTCATCGGGCGCACGATCCAGAACGAGAACTTCGTCTTCGACCTGGCGAAGATGCCCCACCTGCTCGTGGCCGGAGCCACGGGTATGGGTAAGTCGGTGGGGCTGAACGCCATCATCACCTCGCTGCTCTACCGCATGCATCCGGCGCAGCTGAAGTTCGTGATGATCGACCCCAAGATGGTCGAGTTCTCGCTCTATGCCAAGATCGAGAAGCACTTCCTGGCCAAAATGGAGTCCGAGGAGGAGGCCATCGTCACCGACCCCAAGAAGGCGGTCTACACGCTCAACGCCCTCTGCACGGAGATGGACACCCGTCTGGAGCTCTGCAAGAAGGCCGGGGCGCGCAACATTGCCGAGTACAACGAGAAATTCACCGCGCGGCGGCTCAACCCGATGAACGGCCACCGCTTCCTGCCCTACATCGTCGTGGTGATCGACGAGTTCGCCGACCTGATCATGACGGCCAAGGAGGTCGAGATGCCCGTGACGCGCCTGGCGCAGAAGGCCCGCGCCATCGGCATCCACCTGATCGTGGCCACGCAGCGCCCGTCGGTCGATGTCATCACCGGAAAGATCAAGGCCAACTTCCCGGCCCGCATCGCCTTCCGCGTGATGCAGATGATCGACTCGCGGACGATCATCGACCGTCCCGGCGCCGACCAGCTCATCGGCCGCGGCGACATGCTCATCTCGAAGGACGGCGAGCTGACCCGTATCCAGTGCGCCTTCGTCGATACGCCCGAAGTCGAGCGGATCGTCGATTACATCTCGAAACAGCAGGGATACACCGAGGCCTATGCACTGCCCGACTATACGCCCGAGAGCGCCGGCGGCGAGGGCATGGGCAGCAGCGAGGAGTCGTCGGCCCCGGTCAAATACGACACGCTCTTCGCCGAGATCGCCCGTGAGGCGGTGTCGGGCGGACAGATCTCCACGTCGATGATCCAGCGTAACTACGAGGTGGGCTTCAACCGCGCCGGGCGGATCATGATGCAGCTCGAACGGGCCGGCATCGTGGGCCGCCAGCAGGGGGCCAAGCCGCGCGACATCCTCTTCCACGACCTGCCGTCGCTCGAGGCGAAGCTGCAGGAGCTGGGGTTGTTCTGACACGCGGCGGAGGTGTGCGGACCATGCAACGAAAATACAAGACTGAGATGATGAGAGGAATGAAAGCAATCGTCTGGATGGCGGCCCTTCTGGGCGGAGTGTGCAGCGCATCGGCGGCCGACCGGGCCGGCGATCTGCTGCGCGGGATCTCCGACGGGTTCCGCGCCATGAAAAGCTATGCCGTGCGCTTCGAGGTCGCAACGGCCGATTACCGCTCCTCGGGGAGTTATGTCGTCGAGGGCGAGGCCTACAGCCTCGAACTGGGCGATGCCGAGGTCTTCTGCGACGGGAAGGTCCGCTACGAGGTGGACAACGGCCGTCGCGAGGTGACGATCCTCGATGTGGACCGCCGGAGCCGCAACATCCTGAACAATCCCGTGCGGGCGTTCGACTTCATCGGCAGCGACTACTCCTGCGAACTGCTTTGGGAGCGCGACGGACAGGCGGCCGTGCGGCTGACCCCGATGGCGGGGAGCGACTCGTCGGCCGGGGAGATCACCCTCGTGGTCGATACGTCGCGGATGCGTCCCGTGTCGCTCTCGTACGACTACGACGGCGAGCGGGTCGATGTCGCGATCCGCTCGGTGGGTGCGCCCGATGCCCCGCTGCGGCGCTTCGACCGGAAGGCCTGCGAGGGCTACGAGTTCATCGATTTCCGGTAATCCCGAACCTGTTTCCGCCCCGTATCGGGTGTCTCGAGGGCGGTGTGTGCCGGCTTTTTTTGACGGAGCCGCCATGTTTCGGTTGGACGGATATGATGCCGGAAACCGAGCATTGCGGTTTTTTTTATATCTTTGCCCTGATGAACCGAATGACACGACATATCCGCCCCGTAATCCGTTTCCGCCAGTGGAGCCGGAAAGCCTATGCTGTCTTTGCCAGCTTGGGTCGTGAGGTCGTCATCAGTCGTGTGGGAAAGAGCATTACCGAGGCTTCGCTCTGCAAGGTGGCCAAATACACCGTGTGCGAGATGCGCCACTATATTCCCGGCTACGAGGCGACCGAACCCGAGCCCGCTCCCCCTGATATCGGAACTCCCGAACTGGAATTGATGCTGCTTGTTGAACCGACGATCCCGGCGGTTCCGGCTGCTTCGTACCTTATTGATAGTAACATCGCAGTGCGTCCTGCGCTCCGGCCGGTTAAGTGCTGAAGCGCAGGACGCACTGTTTTTATCTATAAACTCAAAGCATTCTCCGGCCCCGAAGAAATCGGAAAATCTGCAAGAGTGCTATAAAACCTATTGATTATGGAACTACCAGAAGTATTGGAAAAACTGAAACAGAGAATATTGCAAGGCGGGGAAGCCGGTCAGGAAGAAATCCTGACCCTAGCCGCCGAACTGAATGACGCCCGGGGCACCGAAGCACTGTGTCAGGCAGCGCACGAGATTACCGTGGCTTGTGCCAGCCGTGATTTCGATATGTGCTCCATCATCAACGCCAAGTCAGGTCGTTGCAGCGAGAATTGCAAGTGGTGCGCCCAGTCGGCCCATTACGGCACGAATGCCGAGGTTTACGGACTGGCATCCGAAGACACCATCATCGAGCACGGACTATACAACGAGTCCAAGGGTGTGGAGCGCTTCTCGCTCGTCACCAGCGGCAAGAAACCCTCCGACCGTGAAGTGGACGAGATCTGCAGTCGGGTGCGCGCCTTGAAGGCCAAAAGCCGCATCCGGGTGTGTGCTTCGCTCGGTCTGGTTACCGAGGAACAGCTCATCCGTCTGCGTGAAGCCGGTGTGGAGCGCTACCACTGCAATCTGGAAACCGCACCCTCCTACTTCGACTCCCTGTGCACCACTCACAGCCAGGCAGACAAGATCGACACCCTGCACGCCGCCCAGCGCGCCGGCATGGAAATCTGTTGCGGCGGCATCGTGGGCATGGGCGAAAGCGAGGAGCAACGCATCGAGCTGGCCTTCAAGCTGCGCGAACTCGACACCCGCTCCATCCCCATCAACATCCTGCACCCCATCCCCGGTACCCCACTGGGCGACACCCCGCTGCTCAGTGACGAAGAAATCCTGCGCACCGTGGCCCTCTACCGCCTGATCCATCCCGAGGCCTATCTGCGCCTGGCCGGCGGTCGTGCCCGTCTGAGTGAAGACTCCATGCAACGCGTGCTCCATGCCGGAATCAACGCCGCCATTGTGGGCGATCTGCTCACCACCCTCGGCTCCGGCATCGACGAAGACAAGAAGCGTTTCACAGAAGCCGGTTACCGGCTCTAAACAAGCTTCCGACAGAGCTTCATTTAAAGAACAAACAATCAAACAAAAAAACATGCTTACTCATTCCGATTCTATCCTGTTCGACACCTTCGACCGCGATCACTTGTGGCATCCCTATACCTCCACTACCAACCCGCTGCCCACGTATAAGGTGCGCAGTGCCAAGGGCTGCACGATTACCCTTGAAGACGGCACGCAGCTCATTGAGGGCATGTCCTCCTGGTGGTGCACCGTGCACGGCTACAATCACCCCGTTCTGAACCGAGCCATCGAAGAGCAGCTCCGGAAGATGGCCCATGTGATGTTCGGCGGACTGACCCACGATCCCGCCATCGAACTGGGACGCCTCCTGCTGCGCCTTGTTCCGGACAATATGCAGAAGATTTTCTATGCCGACAGCGGTTCCGTGGCCGTGGAAGTAGCCCTCAAAATGGCCGTGCAGTATCAGTATGCCTGCGGCCGTCCGGAGAAGAACAACTTCGTGACCATTCGTTCGGGCTATCACGGCGACACATGGAATGCCATGTCCGTGTGCGACCCCGTGACCGGCATGCACAGTCTCTTCGGCAGCGCTCTGCCCGTGCGCCACTTTGTGCCCGCTCCGCAGAGCCGTTTCGACGGAGCGTGGGACGAGCATGACATCGAGCCGTTGCGCCAGACCATCGAAACCCATCACCAGCACTTGGCCGCCCTCATTCTGGAGCCTATCGTGCAGGGAGCCGGAGGCATGCGCTTCTATCATCCCAACTATCTGCGTGAGGCCGAGAAGCTCTGCCGCCAGTACGGTATGCTGCTCATTTTCGACGAAATCGCCACGGGATTCGGTCGCACGGGCAAACTCTTTGCCTGGGAACATGCCGGCGTGAAGCCCGACATCATGTGTATCGGCAAGGCGCTGACCGGCGGTTACATGACCTTCTCGGCCGTGCTCACCACTGATCAGATAGCAGATACTATCTCCGCCCATGAGCCCCACGCCTTCATGCACGGCCCTACGTTTATGGGCAACCCCATAGCCTGTGCCGTGGCCAAAGCCTCCATCGAACTGCTCCTGTCCTACGGATGGCAGGAAAAGGTGTCCCACATTGAAGAACAAATGCGCCGCGAACTCGCTCCCGCCCGTGCCCTGCCGCAGGTGGCCGATGTGCGTGTACTGGGTGCCATCGGTGTACTCGAAACTCGCCGGCCGGTCAACATGGCCCGCATGCAACGCCGCTTTGTGGAAGAAGGCATCTGGGTGCGCCCCTTCGGTCGCCTGGTCTACATCATGCCTCCCTTCATTATCCGTCCGGAGGAACTGAGCCGTCTGACCGATGGTCTGCTCAAAATCGTGGCCGAACCCGAGAACTATTCGGAGTAACGCGCCGACAAGAACAAGAGACAATATCCGAACGCCCAAAAACAGGATGATTCCAAACAAGAAAAGAGAGACCAAGACCACAAGAACCGCGTCATGAAACCAATTACAGATAAAGAGGAACAACGAAGCGTATGTGGACATGAAACCGATGCGCAAGTCGTATGCGAATCCCAAACAGAGCTGCAACCTGCGAGCGATTATGAAAAAGAACTGCAACGGCTTGCCGACAGTGGCAATCTGCGCGACCTGCCGCATCTGCACCCCGACGGGTGCCGGATGCACACCTCCGAGGGATGCCTGTTGAATCTCTCGTCGAACGATTACTTGGGACTGGGCAACCGCACCGACTGGCACACGGAGTTTCTCCAAAGCCTGAAACCCGAAGAATGTCTGTTCTCCTCCACCTCATCACGCCTGCTCACGGGCAACTACCCCATCTACGACGAGGTGGAACAGCTGCTGGCAAACCTCTATGAGCACGAAGCCGCCCTATTCTTCAGCAGCGGCTATCACATGAACACCGGTATCCTGCCCGCGCTGACCGACAGCCGTTCGCTCATTCTGGCCGACAAACTGGTGCATGCCAGCATCATCGACGGCATCCGCCTTTCGTCCGCCCGCTGTATCCGCTACCGTCATCAGGACTATCGGCAACTGGAGCAGCTGCTCGAAAAGCATCAGCACGACTACGACCGCATCTTTATCGTGACGGAGAGCATCTTCAGCATGGACGGCGACATCGCACCCCTGCCCCTGCTGGTGGACCTGAAGAAACGCTATCCCAATGTGCTGCTCTATGTGGACGAAGCGCATGCTGTGGGCGCACGCGGTATCCGTGGACTGGGCATTGCCGAGGAACAGGGCTGTATGGCCGACATCGATCTGCTCTGCGGCACGATGGGCAAGGCACTGGCCTCGATGGGAGCCTTTGTGGTGTGCAGCCACACACTACGCCGTTACCTCATCAACAAGATGCGCACCCTGATCTTCACCACCGCCCTGCCTCCTATCCAGATGGCATGGACCCGCTTTGTGCTGCTCCGTCTGGCCGAACTCAACGACCGTCGCCGGCATCTGCTCCGCATGAGCCACACCGTGCAGCAGGCCCTCACCGCCCGGGGCTATTCCTCGCCGTCGGAGAGCCATATCCTGCCCGTGATCATCGGCGACAGCCACGAGGCCATTCTCAAGGCCGAGGATATGCGCCGCAAGGGCTTCTATGTGCTGCCTGTGCGCCCGCCCACTGTGCCCGAAGGCACCTCCCGCCTGCGTCTGTCACTCACCGCCTCGCTCACCGAGGCCGACGTGGAACGGCTCATTCAGGCCCTCTGACCGTTGTTCCGAAACAGAATCCCCTTTTTAAAACAAAATCCCGTATGAAGCAGATATTTCTTCACCGCACCGGACAACCCCACCTGCTGCTCTTCTTCGCCGGCTGGGGTGCCGACGAACATCTCTTTCCCTATATCCCGCCGGCAGGCTACGACCTCCTGCTCTGCTACGACTATACCGACGAAGCGTTCGACTACAGTCTGCTGGAGCCATACGCCGAAATCCGCCTTCTGGCGTGGTCGCTCGGCGTATGGACAGCCGCCCGCACCCTGTCCGGCCATACCGACCGGCTGACGCAGTGCCTGGCGCTGAACGGCACCATGCATCCCATCGACGACACACGCGGCATCCCGTCCGCCATTTTCGAAGGCACGCTGGTACGCTTCACCAAACAGAACCTGTATAAATTCCGGAGGCGCATGTGCGGCACAGCCGAGGGAATGATGACCTTCATGGACCACTGTCCGCAACGCACGCCCGAGAGCCTGCATGACGAACTGGCCGCCCTGCATCGTCGCATTCTGTCGCATCCGGAGACGCAGCCCTTCCCCTGGGACCGCGCCCTGATCGGAGCGCAGGATCTGATTTTCCTCACCGCCAACCAGCAGAACGCCTGGAGTGATGTGCCCCAGCTTGTGCTGCCCGAAACGGCCCACTACGACGAACGCCTGTTTTCCGGCCTCATCGAAGGAAAGGAGGAGCTATGGACAAGTCGCTGATCCGCAGTCGATTTGCCCGTGCCGCCGCCACCTATTCGGACGAAGCCGTAGTGCAGGCCCGCATTGCCCGCCGCATGACCGACATCATGCTCGGCAGTGACTTTCCCCGTAGCGGGGCGCAAGTACTTGAGTTCGGTTGTGGTTCCGGCGGCTTCACCGCCCTTTGGACTCCCGCCTTCCGCCCCGCACAGCTGTGGCTCAACGACCTCTGTCCCGAGGTGCGCCCGGCAGCCCTGCAAAGTGTAGCGCCCGGAGTGCCCGTCCGCTTTCTCGAAGGCGACATCGAACAGTTGCCGTTACCCGAAATGCTCGATGCCGTGGTGTCCTGCTCCGCCCTGCAATGGCTGGAGCATCCCGAAGCTTTTCTCCACCGTTGCGCCGCCAGTCTGCGCCCCGGCGGTTATCTGGTCTTTTCCACCTTTGGTCCGCAGAATGTGCACGAAGTGACGCAACTCACCAATGCCACGCTGCTCTATCGCTCCGCATCCGTCTGGGCCGCCCTGCTGGAAACGGACTTCGAGGTGGTTCACCTGTCCGAAGAACTGCACCACCTGACGTTTCCCGACCCCGTAAACGTGCTGCATCACCTCAAGGCCACCGGAGTGACCGGTATCCGCAAGGAGCGGTGGAACAAGACCACGCTGCGCACCTTTGTCGAGAGCTACCGCAACCGCTTCGCCACAACGCCGGACGGTGTGCAGCTCACTTATCATCCGGTCTACCTCGTGGCCCGAAAAAGATAATCAACGCATAAACATACAGAACAATGAAAAAAAACGTATATTTTGTCAGCGGCATGGACACCGGCATCGGCAAGAGCTATGCCACCGGTTTCCTGGCCCGCGAGTGGAACGCCCGCGGCATCCGCACCATCACCCAGAAGTTTATCCAGACCGGCAACACCGAGCTGTCGGAGGACATCGAACTGCACCGTCGCCTGATGGGCACCGGTCTGCTGCCCGAGGACCACGAACGGCTCACCATGCCCGAAATCTTCACTTATCCCTGTTCGCCGCATCTGGCTGCCGAGATCGACGGTCGTGACATCGACTTCGACAAGATCGAGCGCGCCATGGACACCCTGAGCGAACGCTACGATGCAGTGCTGCTGGAAGGAGCCGGCGGTCTGATGGTGCCGCTCACACGCCGCTATCTCACCATCGACTACATTGCCGACCGTCAGCTGCCTCTCATCTTCGTGGCATCGGGCCGCTTAGGCAGCATCAACCACATCCTGCTCAGTCTGGCAGCCATTGAGCGCCGCGGCATCCGTCTGCACACCTTTGCCTACAATCTGTATGAGGACCGCGACGGCGACGACCTGATCCGTAAGGACACCCGCGCCTATGTGCAACAGTATATCAGCGAACACTTCCCCGAAGCGGAGTTTGTGGAAATTCCACGGCTGACGGATGTGCCGCCATTGAGTGAATAGAAAGATTTTCACGGAATAGTCCGGGGATAAGGCTTGGCAGAGTGTCAGTCTTATCCCCTTTTTTATATCATTTAGCAAGCTCTTTACAACTGTTTTTTTTGAGTATTTGCTCCATCTGGAGATACTTTTGCATAAATATGCGGTATATACGGTTTTCGGCTGTGTTTCCTTAGTCAAAGTACCACAGTTATTTCTCAAAAAGGCCGTGGTCTCTCTCGAAAAACACCACAGTAAACTTGTAAATTCATCAGCATCTCCTTCTGAAACGGACGAACACCCTGCTTTTTTTCGCTATATGGATTTTCTGTGTTCCCTAATATATTTATGAATGACAATGGATTATACTGTTTTTTACTTGCTGAGATTTTTATTTTTCGGACAGGGGGCGAGATGAGCGGAATTTGGGGAGTTTTGAGAAAGAATCTCAGATAATGATAGAAATATAAATTCATAATTATGATTTTACACCTTACTTATTCTTTTATTTAAGATACCTTACAAAAGTTTTTCCTTATATTTGTAACGTGTGTTGAATGGATGTCGGCGACGGGAGGGCCTTGTGAGTCTGAGGCTTGTCGGGTGCAGCCCTGTGTGTAGGGGCGAATCCGGTTCGGACGAGGAAGAGACGGAAAACCAAAATACTGACCCGTATGAAGAGATGGATTTTATTGTTCGCTTTGCTTGGGGCGGCCGCCGTTGCGCACGCCCAGTCTTTTGTGGATAACGGCAAAGGCATGATCTGGCAATTCGAGTTCCGAAACCTGTTCCAGTCGAAAAGCGAGGAAGTCAAGCAGCGCGTGCTCGAGGAGGAGCTGGCGGTCGGGTATAGCTTCGATCCGCGTTTCTCGCTGCTTGTTCCGGTAACGCGGTCGGTCGGGCTGTTCGATGCCGATAAGGCGAAAAACTACGAGGATGCCATGCAGCTCGGGCTGGGTTTCGGCTACGCACCGCTGCATACCGATCACGACCGGCTCGACATTTCGGTCCGGTTCGGCAATACGCTCGGCGGCGACTGGCACTTCCGTTCATACGATGCGGGTGTGCGCTGGCAGTCCGACGTCCTGTGGACTCCGCTTTTTATAGGTGCCGGTATCCGCTATGTCGATGCCTACAAGGGCGGATTTGCGGATTACTGCCATGTCTATCTGTCGGTCGGCGTCCGCATCCTGTGGCATTGCGGGGCCGGGCGTGCGGGACGGTAGCCTGCCCGCCGGGCAGCTCCTGCCGCCGGATGGCGGGCCTGTCGCCGCACCGGTAAAAGACGTATTTCTCCCGACACCCCGTCGGGAGATTTTTTTTATGCCGCCAAATCGCCCGAAAAGGGCCGAAAACAGCCCTTCGCGGAGAAAATATCCTCTCCGGGGGTGTGTTTTCCGGGTGGAAAGTTGCCCGAATCGCGGGAAATTACTATTTTTGTTCGTTAAATTATAGTGTGACGGAACAGCGGAACGGTACGGTTGCCGCGCCTCAGGCTCCGGCACCGTCGGGCTGCCCGTGCGGCAGCCGGCGGGACCACCGGTCCGTCGTGAAGCAGAAAAGTGAAACCTTATGTTGACTGAAGAAGAAAAGAACGCCGGTTTGGTGGGGCGTATCATCCCCATCAATATCGAAGAGCAGATGAAGTCGGCCTACATCGACTACTCGATGTCGGTGATCGTCTCGCGTGCGTTGCCCGACGTGCGGGACGGTCTGAAGCCCGTGCACCGACGCATCCTCTACGATATGAGCGCCGAGCTCAACCTCTACTCGGACAAACCTACGCGTAAGTCGGCCCGTATCGTCGGCGACGTGCTCGGTAAGTTCCACCCCCACGGCGACTCGTCGGTCTACGACGCCATGGTGCGTCTGGCCCAGGAGTGGTCGATGCGCTACCCGCTGGTGGACGGCCAGGGTAACTTCGGTTCGATGGACGGTGATTCGCCGGCCGCCATGCGTTATACCGAGGCCCGCATGAAGAAGATCACCGACGAGGTGATGGCCGACATCGACAAGGAGACCGTGGACTGGACGCTCAACTTCGACGACACGATCCCCGAACCCACGGTGCTGCCCACGAAGATCCCGCTGCTGATCGTGAACGGCGCGAGCGGTATCGCCGTCGGCATGGCCACGAACATGGCCCCGCACAACCTCTCGGAGGTGGTGGATGCCTGCTGCGCCTATGTCGATAACCCCGAGATCACGGGCGAGGAGCTGCTCCACTACGTCAAGGGTCCCGACTTCCCGACGGGCGGCATCATCTACGGCTACGAAGGCGTCCGCGAGGCGATGCTCACGGGCCGCGGCCGCGTGGTCATGCGTGCCCGGACCGAGATCGAGCACACCCCCTCGGGCCGCGAGTGCATCGTCATCACCGAGATCCCCTACATGATCAACAAGGCCGAGATGATCAAGAAGATCGCCGACATGATCAACGACAAGAAGATCGAGGGCATCTCCTACATCAACGACGAGTCGGACCGCAACGGCCTGCGGATCATCATCATCCTCAAACACGACGCCGTGGCGAGCGTGGTGCTCAACACGCTCTTCAAGAATACGCCGCTGCAGACGTCGTTCGCCGTGAACAACATCGCGCTGGTCAATGGCCGGCCCCAGCTGCTCACGATGCGCGACCTGATCCGGCACTTCATCGACCACCGCCACGACGTGGTGGTGCGCCGCACGCGCTTCGACAAGCGCAAGGCCGAGGAGCGCCTGCACATCGTGCTGGGTCTGCTCGTCGCGCAGGACAACATCGACGAGATCGTGCACATCATCCGCTCGTCGAAGACCCCCGACGAGGCCAAGCAGACGATGATGGAGCGTTTCGAGCTGGACGACATCCAGGCTTCGGCCATCATCGAGATGCGTCTGCGCGCACTGACCGGCCTCGAGCACGGCAAACTCGTGGCCGAGCGCGACGAGCTCATGAAGCTCATCGCACACCTCACGGAGGTGCTCGAGAACGTCTCGATGCAGATGCAGATCATTAAGGACGAGCTGATCGAGATGAAGGAGAAGTACGGCGACGAGCGTCGCTCGGAGATCGTCTACGCCTCCGAGGAGTTCAACCCCGAGGACTTCTACGCCGACGACGACATGGTCATCACCATCTCGCACATGGGCTACATCAAGCGCACGCCGCTGGCCGAATACCGCACGCAGAACCGCGGCGGCGTCGGCGCCAAGGGCAGCGCCACGCGCGACGAGGACTTCATCGAGCACATCTACGTCGCCTCGATGCACAACACGATGCTCTTCTTTACGGAGAAGGGCCGCTGCTACTGGCTCAAGGTCTACGAGATTCCCGAAGGCGCCCGCTCGTCGAAGGGCCGCGCCATCCAGAACGTCATCCAGATCGAACCCGAGGACAAGGTCCGCGCCTACATCAACGTCAAGCGCCTGGACGATGCCGACTACGTGAACAACAACTACATCATCATGTGCACGAAGGACGGTACGATCAAGAAGACGAAACTCGAGGCCTACTCGCGTCCGCGCCAGAACGGTGTCAATGCCATCGTCATCCGCGAAGGCGACCAGCTCATCGAGGCCAAGCTGACGAGCGGCAACGCAGAGGTGCTGATCGCCGCCCGCGAAGGCAAGGCCATCCGCTTCAACGAGAACACGGTGCGTCCGATCGGCCGTGTCGGCGCCGGTGTGCGCGGCATCTCGATCGACGAGGACGACGAGGTGGTCGGCATGATCTGCATCGAGCCCGACTCGAAGCAGGACGTGCTGGTGCTGAGCGAGAACGGCTACGGCAAGCGCACGGATCTCGACGAGTACCGCATCACCAACCGAGGCGGCAAGGGCGTCAAGACCATCAACATCACGGAAAAGACAGGCAAACTCATATCGATTCAGGCCGTTACGGACGAGAACGACCTGATGATCATCAACCGTTCGGGACTCACCATACGCACGGCCGTTTCGCAGATCCGCCTGGCGGGCCGCGCCACGCAGGGCGTGCGTATCATCAACCTCCGCGAAGGGGACGCCATCGCTTCGGTGATGGCCGTGCCGGCTGCCGGGGAGGATGCAGACGTCGATCCTGCGGGTGATTCGCAGACCGCGGCGGATGCCGTGCCGGCGAATCCTTCCGCCGAGGAATAACTATTGAGGAAGAGTAATTGCAAACCTAAAATTCAGTTTCTTATGAAAAAGACTTTTGTGACGGCGCTCGCCGCATTGATCCTGGCAGTCCCTGCTGCCGAGGCTCAGAAAGTGAACAAAGACGCATTGCTGGCGAAGATCGAGAAAAGCGACTCGGACATCGCCGACGCAAAGAAAGGCGTCAAGGCCGCAACGTGGATCAACCGCGGCAAGGCCTTCTACGAGGCTGCCGCCGAACCGACGAAGAGCCTCTTCGTCGGCATGGACGCCACGATGCTCAAGCTCGCTGTCGGCGACGCACAATCGACCGGCACCGAGACGGTGAACGGTGCCCAGATGGAGGCCTGGGTCTATCCGTGGTTCACGGTCTACATCGTGGACGGCAAGGTGAAGACCTGGAAGCAGACGCAGTTCGTTTATGAAGGAGCCGTGGCAAAGGCAGTCGAGGCCTACAACAAGGCATTCGAACTCGATCCCAAGAGCGCTTCGAAGGTCAAGGACGGCCTGAAGCAGATCAGCGACTTCTGCTCGCAGGTCGGCAACGCCGGCCTCGACTCGGGTGACTACCTGGGTGCCGCCGACGCCTACGCACAGGCTTTCGAGGCACAGTCGAGCCCTGCCTACGGTGAGGCTGCCGATCCTTCGCTGCTCTACTATGCCGGTTACCTCCACACGGTGGACGGCGCCAACAACCCCGCTTCGTTCCCCGTGGGAGCCGAGCAGCTCTCGAAGGCCATCGATATGGGCTACACCGACGAGGAGGGCAACATCTACTACTACCTGTTCCACTGCTACTACGGCCAGAAGGCTTCGGACAAGGCCTTTGTGGACAAGGCCAAGCAGGCCCTGCTGACCGGTATCGAGAAGTTCCCGAAGAACGAGCGCATCCTCGACGGTCTGGTGCAGCTCTACACCTCGCCCGAGGACAACGTGGGTGACCCGGCCGACCTGATCGCGCTGATCGACAAGGCCATCGAGAACAACCCGACGAACGTCGATCTGTGGTTCGGCCGCGGCCGTATCTTCTACGCGCTCAAGGACTACGACCAGAGCATCGAGTCGTTCAAGAAGGTCGTCGAGCTCAAGCCCGACCTCTATGAGGGCAACTACTATCTGGGTGTGTTCTACACGATCAAGGGCGACGAGGTGAACAAGGAGATGAACGCCAAGCAGTACAGCAGCCAGGCCGCTTATGATGCCGACCTGAAGGCCGTCAATGCGATCTACATGGAGGCTATTCCCTGGCTGGAGAAGGCGCTCGAGCTCAAGCCCGAGGATCCCAGCTCGGTCGAGCTGCTCAAGTCGATCTGCTTCCGTCTGCGCGACGAGGAGGGTATGATGGACAAGTACACGAAGTACAACGAGATGTTCAAGAAGATCCAGGGCCAGCAGTGATTGTCCCGGATTCGATGATTCATCGGGCCCCCGGAAGTTCCTCGGAACTCCCGGGGGTTCTGTTTTTGATGCGGCGGGTCCGCCGGGCGGAGCGCATTTCTGCCGGGGCAGATGGGCGGGGCGCATTTCTGCCGGGGCAGATGGGCGGGGCGCGTTTCTGCCGGGGCTGACGGGCGGGGCGCGTTTCTGCCGGGGCTGACGGAAAGCCCCGGCCTTTACGGCGGGCGTTCTGCCGCGGCAGGATGTGTTGTAGCAGGATGAGGTGTGCCGGGATGTGTCGGTGTGCGGAACCGATGCGTCGGGGGGTCAGGAGACCTTCTCGTGGATGGCCCTCAGACGCCGCGTCATGAAGTACTGCAGCACGCCGCGCAGGAACATGTAGAGCGTGAAGGCCAGCCAGAGGGCGTTGTTGCCGATCACGGGATGCAGCGCGTAGTAGATGCCGAAGTAGGTCAGCGTGGCCAGGAACATCGAGTTGCGCATGACGCGCGTTTCGGTGGCCCCGACCATGATGCCATCCATGATGAACGGCATGGCGCTGGCGATCGGGATCAGGATGATCCAGATGATGTAGCGGCCGGCTGTCTCGATGATCGCCGCGGCGTTTTCAGCCGTGTCGCTGACGAAGAGCCCCACCAGGTCGCGCCACCAGATGATGTAGATCACGACGAACAGGGCCGATACCAATGTACCCCACGCCAGGCAGCCGCGCAGGCAGCGGCGCAGCGACATTGCGTCGCGGGCGCCGATGAAGCGTCCCGTGAGCGCCTCGGCTGCATAGGCGAAGCCGTCGTTCATGTAGGAGAAGAGCGTGAAGAGCTCGAGCAGCAGGGCGTTCACGGCCAGCAGCTCCTGGTTGCCCAGCCGGGCCGACGATCCGGTGAAGAAGGTGTAGACCGCCACGATGCAGAACGTGCGCAGGATGATGTCGCGGTTGATGATGAAGTAGGTCTTCAGCGGGCGGAGGTCGATGACCTGCGACCAGTCGATGAGCTTCACGACGTGGCGGTATTTGGCCACAAGCAGCACCGAGGCCAGTGCCACGCCGCTCCACTGGGCGATGACCGAGGCGTAGGCGATGCCGACGATGCCCATATCCATGCCGAAGGCGAACCACAGGCTGCAGAGGCTGTGGATGACATTCACCGTGACGGCCGTGCACATGGGGAAGAGGGCGTTCTGCATGCCCGTGTACCAGCCGTTGAAGCCGAAGAGCAGGATGCCGGCCGGCACAGCCCAGATGCGTGCGTAGAAGTATTCGCGGGTCATCTGGCTGCCGTTCATCGCCCGCAGCGCCAGCTCGCCCACGGGATACTGCAGCAGCACCATCAGGATGCCCATGATTCCGGCCACGGAGAGGGCGCGCCCCAGCATGTTGGCGCATTCGCGGAAGTTTCCGGCGCCGAACGCCTGGGCCGTCAGTCCGCTTGTGCCCATGCGGACGAACGAACAGTTCCAGTAGATGAAGTTGAAGATCGAGACGCCGATGGCCAGTGAGCCGATCGCGGCTGCCGAATCGCTGCCCCAGTGTCCGGCGATGGCGGTCGAGATGATGCCCATCAGCGGCACGGTGATGTTCGAGACGATGTTCGGAAGCGCGATGCGCAGTATTTCCCGGTTCATGTTCATACGCGGATGCAAAGATAAGGTAAAAGTGCCGAATTTGCGGGCCTTGTCCGATTTTATCTCGAAATCGGGCATGCAATGTGCTGTAATCCGGAAAAATGGATTACCTTTGCCCCACGAAAACCGGGCGCCGGGATTCGCCGCCGTATCGTGCCGCATGCGGTGCGTCGTGCGGAGCGGGATCCCCCGCAGTCCGGAAAACAAGACGTATATCAAGCGATGAAAGATCAGAAAAACGACTCGACCCAGGTGCTCGCGCGATTCGGTCGCGACAAACGCGTGCGCGTGGTGAAGGCTACGGCGGAGCGTGTCGAGCGTCGCCCGCGTTTGCAGCGTGATGCTGCCGATTCGGAGCAGCCGTATCAGAAGGAGACCGCAAGGCGTGCCTCCTACAACCCCCATTTCACGGAGGACAACCGTCCGAAGTTCGACAATTCGCACTCCCCGCGCCCGGCCTACGGGCGGTATGGCGACGACGAGCGTCCGCGTCGCGACGGGGAGCACGGCCACCGCACGGCGGAGCGCAGCTTCCGCCGCGATGAGCGTCCGCAGCATGGAGACGAGCGTCCGCGCACGTTCAGCCGCAACAGCGGCGGGGAGCGTCCGCGCCGGACATTCGGCGACCGTTCCGCCGGTGAGAGAGCCGCATCGGGCGGCCGGACATCGGGCACCAAGCGCTTCGATGCCAGGGGCGGCGAGCATCAGGGCGACGGCAAGCCGTTCGGCAGCCGCAACGGCGGTGACCGCCGCTTCGGCGACCGCAAGGCGGGACAGCACGCCTCCAAGCCGGCCTTCCGCAAGGAGAACTCCAGGCCGGCTTCCTACCCGAAATACGATCCCGCGAAGCAGACGGGCGAGATGCGCCTGAACCGTTTCCTGGCCCAGTCGGGCATCTGCTCGCGCCGCGAGGCCGACGATTTCATCACCGCGGGCCTCGTGTCGGTGAACGGGCAGATCGTTACGGAACTCGGCACGAAGGTGCTGCCGACCGACGAGGTGAAGTTCAACGACAGCCGCGTGCAGGGCGAGAAGAAGGTCTACCTGGTGCTCAACAAGCCCAAGGGTTACGTGACCTCGCTCGACGATCCGCATGCCGGCAAGACGGTCATGGAGCTGGTCAAGGGGGCCTGCACGGAGCGGATCTATCCGGTGGGGCGCCTCGACAAGAACAGCCTCGGGCTGCTGCTCTTCACCAACGACGGCGACCTGACCAAGCAGCTCACGCATCCCTCCTACCGCAAGAAGAAGATCTATCAGGTGACGCTCGACAAGCCCCTGACGCGCGCCGACATGGACCGCATCGCCGAGGGCATCACGCTCGAGGACGGCGAGATCTTCGCCGACGAGATCTCCTACGTCAAGGAGAACAAGCAGGAGGTGGGCATCGAGATCCACTCGGGCCGCAACCGCATCGTGCGACGCATCTTCGAGTTCCTGGGTTACACGGTGACCAAACTCGACCGCGTCTACTATGCGGGCCTCACGAAGAAGAACCTCAAGCGCGGCGCCTGGCGTTTCCTCTCGCGCGAGGAGGTCGAGCGGCTCAAGTCCGGACAATACGAGTAGCGCACGGCGCCGGGCCTGCCGCAAGGCCGCGGACTCGTGTGCGGGGTTGCGCGCCGATGGCAGCATGCCGCCCTGCCGCGTCGCCCGAACATACCGGAACATACGGGAAATCCCCGGACGGAAGTACCTGCAAGGGTACGGTTCCGTCCGGGGATTCCCTTTCTGCGGATGCTAGGGCCGGGTCTGCGGGTGGAGTCCGGAGCGTCGTTTCGGAACCGGCCGGTTTCATCCTCTTCTGCCCACCCCGGTTTTGCGGATGGAGGGCTATTCGTGCGTCGCGCGGTACCAGTTCGTCGCGCGGTTCTCCTCCGTGAATTTCGTCGAGGGCTCGCTGATCGTGATGCCCGAGTAGTGGGTGATGGGGTTCATCCGGTTGTTGTAGGCCGAATAGAAACCGTCGGTGTGCAGCCGGCTCTCGGGCGGGAAGGCTGCGTCGAAGCACTCCGCGAACTCGTCGAGCAGCGCCGCGTCGCTGCACCGCACGGAGACGTATTGCCCCATGTCGTAGAACAGGTGCGGCGAGAGCCCCTCGTAGGTTTGCAGCGTGTTGGGGTCGTACTCCGCGGCCGGGGTCCGGTTGATGCGGCGCATGACGTCGGCCAGACGGTCGATCTCCGACATGACGGCCAGCGTGATGCATCCCGACTGCATGCGGTAGATGGTCGAGGCATAGTCGTTCTGGTAGAGGTTCCAGAACTCGTAGCATACGGCCCCGAGGTCGTGCGAGCGTCCCTCGTCGGTGAACATCTGCGGGATGATGCGGTCGTAGGGGAACCCGTCGGCCATGATTTCGCACGGCGAGGCGATGACGTAATCGACCGACGCGCGCAGGTCGTAGAGCGTCTCGATATTGGCCATGAAGCAGTCGTCGAAGAGCAGGAAGTCGAAGCGGTAGGGCAGTGCCGCGAGGGCGTCGGCCAGCTCCGTGATGTCCATCTCGTAACCCGAGTCGCCGAACGATCGGGTGGGGTAGGCCCCGGGAGCCGGCTGCCAGTACTCCTTCGCTCCGTCCGACGGCCGCAGGGCTCCGCGTGCGAGTGTGCCGGCCGAGGCCGGCACCCAGGCCTTGCCGTGGCAGCCGATGATGAGCCCGTAGCTGAGTGCGGGGGCCTCGTCGGCCAGCTCCGCGAAGAGCGTGTGCACGCTTTCGGGGTCTCCGGCATTGAACTCCGTGTAGGTCTTCACCTCGCGTGCGGCGCACGAGGCGCTGTTTGAGTCGTAGTAGAGTTCGAACAGTTCGGCCGTGCGCTGGCTGGCGGGCTGCCAGCAGACGAAGATGCGCCCGTCGCCCGGGGTGTCGGCATCGACGGCGCGGCGGATTCCCTCGATGTTCTGTTCGAAGTAGCTGGCCAGGCTCCGGCCGGGCATGTAGAGCAGCAGGGTCTGCGCCGCCACGGCCGGGCGCTGCTCGACAGTGACCGTCAGTTCCGGACCGGACTGGGGCATGAAGAGGTGCAGCGAGCCGAGAGGCTGGTCCGTGCGGTCGAGGTGTTCGTCTCCGTTGCCGTCAGGGTCACGGAGGTCGTGCCGCGGCCGCCGTGGAGGGGCGAGGCGTCGAATCCCGACCCCGATATCTCGAGTTGCCACGGCCCGCTGGCCGTCACGTCGAGACGGGCGGTGGCTCCCGCCTCGCTCGGCAGCACGATCTTCTCGGCGGAGAGCGTAAGGCTCGGGCGTTCGGTCTTGTCGTCCGAGCAGCCCGCCCCGAAGAGCAGGGGCAGGATCAGCAGGCCGGCGGCGAGCCGGCGCAGGAGCGGTGCGGTCATTTGTAGGTACGCGGTTTGAGGTTGTTGAATTGCCACGTGCGGTCACGCTTGTAGGTGTAACCCTCGGGCTTGTTCCAGTAGACCCGGCCGAAATCGAAGTAGAAGCCGCGGCGCTTCTTCCCCTCGACCGTGTAGGGGGTGGTCAGCGGCACGAACTCCACCGTGCGGCTGATGATGCGGGCCTTGCCGTAGGAGAGTCCCTCGACCGTCAGCACGTCGAGTGCGTGGTCGAACATCAGCACGTGGCGCGGGGTTTTCTGCGTGAAGCCGTCGCCCGAGGCGAGGATCGTGCGGATCACGCCGTTCATGCGGTTGGCATAGGCACGCTCCTCGCGGGGATTGCCCAGGGCTCCGTAGGCGTAGGACATCAAGTTGAGGATCTTCGGGCTGAAGGGATCGCGCTTGAGCGCATCCCCTCCCACCGAGATGATCGCCTCCAGCGTCTCGCGGTCGGGATTGTCCGGGTCGAGCCCCGAGGCGAGCAGCAGCAGCTTGTCCAGGTCGGGGTTCGAGTTGAGCGGCTTGTAGTCGTCCTGGTAGGCGTAGCCGTAGTAGAGATAGTGGTAGTCGTCGTCTGTGAGGGTCTCGTCCCCGGCGTTATAGCGCATCATCAGCCCCGTGTAGTAGTAGGGCGACGAGGAGTCCATCGTCCGGGCGAGGATGTCCTCCTCGTCGGGTACCTTCGCGGCGGCGATCGCCGGCAGCAGCAGGAGCAGCCAAAAGAGTCGTTTCATAGGCAGTCGGTTTTCCGTAGAGAACGGATTTTTACCGCAAATCGTATTCCGCAATCAGCCGTCGGAACTTTTCGCGCAGCGCAGCGGTCCCCTCGACCAGCGGGAGGCGCATCGTCGGGCCGATCTTGCCCATGACCGAGAGGGCGCACTTCACCCCCACGGGGTTTCCCTCCTCGAAGAGCGCCTGCACGGCCTCGTCCAGTGCGGCGTATTCGCGTCCGGCGGCCTCGAAGTCGCCCTTCTCGGCCAGGTGCACGCACTGCATGAACCGCTGCGGGAAGGCGTTGGCGGCCACCGAGATCACGCCGTCGCCGCCGCGGCGCATCAACTCGATGGTCAGTGCGTCGTCGCCCGAGAGCACGAGGAATCCCTCGGGACGGTGGTCGATGATCTGCTGGATCTGTTCGATGTTGCCCGAGGCCTCCTTGATGCCGATGATGTTGGGCACCTCGCGGGCCAGGCGGAGGGTCGTCTCGGCCGTCATGTTCACACCCGCGCGGCCCGGGATGTTGTAGAGGATCACCGGCAGCGGGGAGTGCTCCGATACGGTGCGGAAATGCTGATAGAGCCCCTCCTGCGAGGGCTTGTTGTAGTAGGGCGTGACGCTCAGGATGGCATCCGCGCCGCGCAGGTCGAACTCCCGCAGCTGATCGAGGACCTCCGAGGTCGAATTGCCGCCGCAGCCCATCACCAGCGGCACGCGGCCGGCGATCTGGTTGGTGATGAACATCGCGATCACGGCCCGCTCGGGCATGTAGAGGGTCGGGGTCTCGGCCGTGGTGCCGAGGGCCACGATATAGTCCACGCCGCCTTCGATCACGTAGTCGATCATGCGGGCCAATGCTTCGTAGTCCACGCGCCCGTCGGCGGTGAAGGGGGTGATCATCGCGGCGCCTGCGCCGGAGAGTTTGGATTGCAACATGTCGTTTTTCACTGTTTTTCCTTGTTCGTTCGGTTGTGCGGCGCCGGCTGCCGGCTGCCGCGGACCGGACCGGGGCCCGGTTCAGAAAAGCTCCTGCTCGCGTGCGGAGCCGGAGGCAGGTGCCGCGCCCTCCTGCGGCCGGGGACCGGCCGTCGGGGCAGCGGGTTCGGGCCGCTCCTCGGGGAGCCCTGTCTGCGAGATCCGTTCGGATGGGGCGTCCGCCTCGCCCACCATGCGGAGGAACTCCTCCTCGGTGAGGATCCGGATCCCGAGCTTCTCGGCCTTCTTCAGCTTGGCGGGCCCCATCTTCTCGCCGGCCACGAGGTAGTCCACGTTGCCCGATACGGCCGCCAGGTTCCGTCCGCCGTGGAGCTCGATGAGCTCCTTCATCTCGTCGCGGCTGCGCGTGAAGCGCCCCGAGACGACGAAACTCCGCCCGGCAAGCGCCTCGGAGGCCAGTTCGCGGGCCGCCTCCTCGAATTGCAGGCCGGCCTGGCGCAGCCGCCCGATGATCCGCAGGTTCTCCGCGTCGGCGAAGTATTCGCGGATGGCGTCGGCGATCTTCTCGCCCACCTCGTCGGCCTCGACCAGCTCCTCGCGCGAGGCCGCCATCACGGCGTCGAGCGAGCGGAAGTGCTCGGCCAGGTATTTGGCCGTCGTCTCGCCCACGAAGCGGATGCCCAGTCCGAACAGCACGCGGCGGAAGGGCACCTCGGTCGAGCGGCGGATCGAGCGGATGATGTTGTCGGCCGACTTCTCGCCCAGACGCGGCAGGGGGGCCAGCTGCTCGGCCCGCAGGTCGTACAGGTCGGAGATGTCGTGCACGAGTCCGTTGTCGTAGAGCAGCTCGACGGTCTCCTCGCCCAGCCCCTCGATGTCCATCGCCTTGCGGCGGATGAAGTGGAGCATGCGGCCGATGATCTGCGGACGGCAGCCGCTCTGGTTGGGGCAGTAGTGCTTGGCCTCGCCCTCGTAGCGCACCAGCGGCGTGCCGCACTCGGGGCAGCGGTCGATGTAGCGGAACGGGAGGCTGTCGGCCGGGCGCTGTGCGAGTTCCACGCCCGTGATCTTGGGGATGATCTCCCCGCCCTTCTCGACATAGACCATGTCGCCCGGGCGGATGTCGAGCAGGGCCATCTGCTCGGCGTTGTGGAGCGTGGCGCGGCGCACGGTGGTGCCGGCCAGCAATACCGGTTCGAGGTTGGCCACCGGCGTGACGGCGCCCGTGCGGCCGACCTGGAACGAGATGCTCTCCAGGCGCGTGAGGGCCTGCTCGGCCTTGAACTTGTAGGCTACGGCCCACTTCGGGGCCTTGGCCGTGAAGCCCAGCTGGCGCCGCACGGCGAAGTCATTGACCTTGATCACCACGCCGTCGGTGGGGAAGGGCAGCTGCCGCCGCGCCTCGTCCCAGTAGGCGATGAACTCGTCGATCTGGGCGGTGTCGTGGCAGATGCGCATGTGTTCCGAGACCTTGAAGCCCCATTCGCGGGCCTTTGCGAGGCTCTCCCAGTGGGTCGTGAAGGGAAGGTTGTCGCCCGCCAGCTGATAGAGCGTGCAGTCCAGCCCGCGCCGTGCCACTACGGCCGACGCCTGCTGCTTGAGCGTGCCGGCCGCCGCATTGCGCGGGTTGGCGAAAAGCGGCTCGCCGTTGGCCTCGCGTTCGGCGTTCAGCCGGTCGAACGAGGCGTAGGGCATGAGGATCTCGCCCCGGATCTCGAAGAGCGCGGGCCACCCTTCGCCCCGCAGGCGCAGGGGCACCGAGCGGATCGTGCGGACGTTGGCCGTCACGTCGTCGCCCTCGACGCCGTCGCCGCGCGTCAGGGCTTGTACGAGCTGTCCCCCTTCGTAGGTGAGCGAGATGGCCGTGCCGTCGAACTTCAGTTCGCAGACGTAGTCCGTTGGTCCGGCTTCGCGCTCGATGCGGTCGAGGAACTCGTGCAGCTCCTCGAGCGAGTAGGTGTTGCCCAGCGAGAGCATCGCGTAGCGGTGGCGGACGGTGCGGAACTCGGCGCAGAGGTCGCTGCCCACGCGCACCGACGGCGAGTTGGGGTCGGCGTATTCGGGATGCTCGGCCTCGAGCCGCTGCAGCTCGTGCATGAGCGTGTCGAACTCGAAATCCGAGATCTCGGGGGCGTTTTCAACGTAGTATTTGTGGTTATGGTAGTCGAGCAGCCGGCGCAGCTCTTCGATCCGTTCGCGTATCATAAATCAAGGTATAACCCGCGTAAAGGTACATATTTTGTTTGTAAGATCAGGGAAAATCAAAAAAAATGCAACAAAAAAAATGCGGATGCGATGCAATATGCAAATTTTGCGTATACTTGCAGAAAATTTTCGAGCAACAGTTATTATGACTACCAAACAGAATACCGCGAAGAAACATATCGTAACCAGTTTCCACAATTTGAGTGCCGAATTGCAAGAGGCCGTCCGTGAGAAATATCCGTTGGGATTCACCGATGCCATGATGCGGGTGGACAAGCCCAACGGCGACTTTTTCTATGCCGTGCCGTTCGACACGGACGAGGTGGCCTACCTGGTGAAGATCGACGTGAAGATCGACAACGGCGCCACCGAGGAGGACGACAAGGACTACTACGACGACGAGATCAAGGGCGCCGATGAGCTTCAGGGCGCCGGCGACGACGACGGCGATTCGGTGGAGCAGTCCGACGACGACGTGGACATCTGATCCTTTTCCGATACCTTATGATAAGACATGCGCTATCCGTTCTGCTGCTGCTCGGCGCCACGGCCTGCGGGCTGGCCGACAACGAGCGCGACGAGAAGAACCGGCGTGTCTATCTGAACTTCTACGACAAGACGTTCGAGGCCTTCTGCCTCGGTGAATACGACCTCGACGGTGACGGGCGCATCTCCCGTTACGAGGCGCAGCGCGTTCTCTCGCTCGACTGTTCGCAGCGGGGCATCGCGTCGCTCGACGACGTGGCCGAGTTCGCGAACCTGCGCTCGCTCGATTGCAGCGGGAATCGCCTGACGCGGCTCGATGTCGGCATGCTGGCCCACCTCGAGCGGCTCGACTGTGCGTCGAACGGGCTGACCTCGCTCCGTACCGACGGGCTGCGCGCCCTCGTGGAGCTGGACTGTTCGGAGAACCCGCTCCCGCTGCTCGACCTCACGTCGAACGTCTCCCTCACGCGCTTTGCGGCCCGTGGCTGCGACTTCCGGACACTCGACCTGGCCAACTGTTCGGCCTGGATGGAGTCGGCCGACGTGCGCGGCTGCCGGCAGCTCGAGACCCTCTATCTGGCCGGGCGGCAGCAGGGCAACTTCTACTACGACGGCATCACGGAGGTCGTGCGCCGCTGATGCGTGCTTGGCTGATGGAGGAGAGCGAAGGGCTCTCCTCTTTTTTTTGCCCGTTTCCGGCTGCGCTTTTGCCGCGAATCGTTTTTTTGAGAAAACTCCCCGCCGCAGATTGGGTGTTTCGGAGAATATTTTATACCTTTGGATGCTAAAAATGTCTTTTGTACTCAAAATAATAAACCGGTTACAATGAAAAAAGTAGATGTGATCCTCGGCCTGCAGTGGGGGGACGAGGGAAAAGGAAAGGTCGTGGATGTGCTGACGCCCCGCTATGAAGTGGTGGCCCGCTTCCAGGGCGGTCCCAATGCCGGTCACACGCTGGAATTCGGCGGTGAGAAGTATGTCCTGCGTTCGATTCCTTCCGGCATCTTCCAGGGCGGCAAGACCAACATCATCGGCAACGGCGTGGTGCTCGATGCCGTGCTCTTCCGCGAGGAGGCCGAGGCGCTCGCAGCCAGCGGCCACGACCTGACCCGCCAGCTCTGCATCTCGAAGAAGGCCCACCTGATCCTGCCGACGCACCGCATCCTCGACGCAGCCTACGAGGCCGCCAAGGGCAGTGCCAAGATCGGCACCACGGGCAAGGGCATCGGCCCCACCTACACCGACAAGGTGAGCCGCAACGGCATGCGCGTGGGCGACCTGCTCAGCCCCGACTTCAAGGCGATCTATGCCGCAGCCAAGGCGCGTCACGAAAAGATACTCCGCAGCCTCGACTACGCCTACGACATCACGGATCTCGAGCGTCAGTGGTTCGAGGCTGTCGAATACCTCAAGCGTTTCCGCATCGTGGACAGCGAGTACTTCATCAACGGCTGCCTGGCCGACGGGAAATCGGTGTTGGCCGAAGGGGCGCAGGGCACGCTGCTCGACGTCGATTTCGGCTCGTATCCCTTCGTCACGTCGTCGAACACGGTCTGCGCCGGCGTCTGCACCGGCCTGGGCGTGGCCCCGAACCGCATCGGCGAGGTCTACGGCATCTTCAAGGCCTACTGCACGCGCGTGGGCAGCGGTCCGTTCCCCACGGAACTCTTCGATGAGACGGGCGACCGCCTCTGCACGCTGGGCCACGAGTTCGGCGCCGTCACGGGCCGCAAGCGCCGCTGCGGGTGGCTGGACCTGGTGGCGCTCAAGTACGCCATCATGATCGACGGCGTCACGCAGCTCATCATGATGAAGTCCGACGTGATGAACGACTTCGAGACGATCCGCGTGGCCACGGCCTACGAGGTGGACGGCGTGCGCACGACGGAGTTCCCCTATTCGATCTCGGACGAGGTGAAGCCCGTCTATACCGATTTCGAGGGGTGGAAGTGCGACCTGCGCTCGTGCCGCCGCTACGAGGATTTCCCCGAGGCGTTCAAGCGCTACGTGGAGTTCATCGAGCGTGAGACGGGCGTGCCCGTGAAGATCATCTCGGTGGGTCCCGACCGCGACGAAACGATCGAAAGATAAGTCAAAACCTATAATACCTGTTATGAAAAAACCGCTTAAAATTGTCGTATTGGCCAAGCAGGTGCCCGACACCCGCAACGTGGGCAAGGATGCGATGACGCCCGAAGGGACGGTCAATCGCGCGGCGCTGCCGGCCATCTTCAATCCCGAAGACCTGAATGCGCTGGAGGCCGCCCTGCGGCTCAAGGACGCCGTCGAGGGCTCGACGGTGCACATCCTGACGATGGGTCCGCAGCGTGCCGCCGACATCATCCGTGACGCGATGTTCCGCGGCGCCGACGGGGGATATCTGCTTTCCGACCGCAAGTTCGCCGGCTCCGACACGCTGGCCACCTCCTATGCCCTTTCGTGCGCCCTGCGCAAGATCATGCCCGACGTGATCGTCGCCGGCCGCCAGGCCATCGACGGCGATACGGCGCAGGTGGGTCCGCAGGTGGCCGAGAAGCTGGGCCTGCCGCAGGTGACCTACGCCGAGGAGATCGTCGAGATCCGCGAGTCGTCGCTGGTCATCAAGCGCCGCCTCGAGCACGGCACCGAAGTGGTCGAGTGCCCGCTGCCGGCCGTCATCACGGTCAATGCCTCGGCTGCCGAGTGCCGCCCGCGCAACGCCAAGCGCGTGATGAAATACAAGTATGCCCTCGCTTCGTCGGAGATCGCCGCAGCCGCCGACTCGGCCGCTGCCCGGCGTGCCGCCGCGACGCCCTATTTGCAGATCGTGGAGTGGGCCGCTGCGGACGTCGATCCCGACGAGTCGCAGCTCGGTCTGCAGGGATCGCCCACGAAGGTCAAGAAGATCGAAAACGTGGTGTTCGCCGCCAAGGAGGCCAAGAAACTCTCGGGCAGCGACGAGGAGATGAATTCACTGATGGTCGAACTGATTGCGAGCCACACGCTCGGTTAATGCGCACTGAGAGATGAACAACGTATTCGTATATATCGAGATGGAGGGCGGCAAGGTCGCCGACGTGAGTCTCGAACTGCTGACCAAGGGCCGCGAACTGGCCACGACGCTCGGCGTGAAACTCGAAGCCGTGGTGCTGGGCGAGAACCTCGCCGGCATCGAGCAGGAGCTGGCCCGCTACGGCGCCGATACGGTATGGGTCGCCGACGACAAGATTTTCAACCCCTTCCGCACGCTGCCCCATACGGCCGTGATGTGCGGGCTGATCGAGGAGGAGAAACCCCAGATCGCGCTCTTCGGCGCCACGCCCGTAGGCCGCGACTTCGCGCCGCGCGTATCGTCGGCGCTGCACAGCGGCCTGACGGCCGACTGCACGCAGCTCGAGATCGGCGACCACAAGGACGCCAAGACGGGCACCGAGTATAAGAACCTCCTCTACCAGATCCGCCCGGCCTTCGGCGGCAACATCATCGCCACGATCGTCAATCCGGACCACCGTCCGCAGATGGCCACCGTCCGCGAGGGCGTGATGCGCAAGGAGTACGCCGCACAGCCCGCAGCCGGAGAGGTGAAGGCGATCGACTGGCGGAAATACGTCAAGGATACGGACCTGGCGGTGAAGATCATCGACCGCCAGATCGAGGAGCGCAAGATCGACATCAAGGGCGCTTCGATCATCGTGGCCGGCGGCTACGGCATGGGATCGAAGGAGAATTTCCGTCTGGTGCACGAACTGGCCGACGTGCTGGGCGCCGAGGTAGGTGCAAGCCGTGCGGCGGTCGATGCCGGATTCACGGAGCATGCCCGTCAGGTGGGACAGACCGGTGTCACGGTGCGTCCGAAGCTCTACATCGCCTGCGGCATTTCGGGACAGATCCAGCACACGGCCGGCATGGACCAGTCGTCGATGGTCATCTCGATCAACACCGACCCCGAGGCGCCGATCAACCGGATCGCCGACTATGCCATCACGGGCGACGTGAACGAAATTATCCCCAAGATGATCAAATACTATAAGCAAAACTCGAAGTAATGGCTAATTTCTTTTCAGATAACAAGGATTTGCAGTTCCATCTGAATCATCCGCTGATGCGGAAGATCGTGGAGCTGAAGGAGCGCGGGTTTGCCGACAAGGAGCTGTACGACTATGCGCCGCAGGATTTCGACGATGCAATGGACTCGTACCGCCGCGTGCTCGAGATCGCCGGTGAGGTGTGCGGCGACGTGATCGCCCCGAATGCCGAGGGTGTGGACCACGAGGGCCCGCGCGTGGTGAACGACCACGTGGAGTACGCCTCGGGTACGGTCCGCAACATGAAGGCCGTGGTCGATGCCGGACTGAGCGGCATGACCCTCCCGCGCAAGTACGACGGTCTGAACTTCCCGCTCATCTGCTTCGTCATGGCCAACGAGATGGTGGCCCGTGCCGATGCCGGCTTCGAGAACATCTGGGGCCTGCAGGACTGCGCCGAGACGCTCAACGAGTTCGCCTCGGAGGAGCAGAAGGAGAAGTTCCTCAAGTGGGTGTCGGCCGGCGCGACCTGCGCCATGGACCTCACGGAGCCCGATGCCGGTTCGGACCTGGGCGCCGTGATGCTCAAGGCCACCTGGTCGGAGGAGCGGCAGACCTGGCTCCTGAACGGTGTGAAGCGCTTCATCACCAACGGCGACGGCGAGGTTTCGCTCGTCCTGGCCCGTACCGAGGAGGGAACGACCGACGCTCGCGGCCTGTCGATGCTCGTTCATGACAAGCGCGACGGCGGCGTGAAGGTGCGCCGCATCGAGAACAAGCTCGGCATCAAGGGCTCGCCTACGTGCGAGCTGGTCTTCACGAATGCTCCGGCACAGCTTGTGGGCGACCGCAAGATGGGTCTGATCAAGTACGTCATGTCGCTGATGAACGCCGCCCGTCTGGGTATCGGCGCGCAGTCGGTGGGTCTGTGCGAGGCTGCCTACCGCGAGGCGCTGAAGTATGCGCAGGAGCGTGCCCAGTTCGGCAAGCCGATCATCCAGTTCGCCGCCGTCTCGGAGATGCTCTCGAACATGAAGGCCAAGCTGCAGGGCGCCCGCACGCTGCTCTACGAGACGGCCCGTTTCGTGGAGGTCTACAAGCAGTACATGCACATCTCGCACGAACGTTCGCTCGAAGCCGAGGAGCGCCAGGAGATGAAGTTCTACAACCGCCTGGCCGACGGCTTCACGCCGCTGGTGAAGCTCTTCTCGTCGGAGTACGCCAACCAGCTGGCCTACGACGCCATCCAGATCCACGGCGGCTCGGGCTTCATGAAGGACTATCCGTGCGAGCGCCTTTACCGCGACGCCCGCATCATGAACATCTACGAGGGAACCTCGCAGCTGCAGGTCGTTGCGGCGATCAACGCCGTGACGAAGGGCACGTTCCTCGAGCAGATCGAGCGCTATGCCGCCGGGGAGTATTCGGAGGCAATGCAGCCCGTGGTGGCCAGGGCCGCGGAGTGGACGGCGAAGTTCCGGGAGATGGTGGCCCATGTCGAGGCCGGCGACAAGGAGTGCGCCGGGTTCAAGGACTTCCATGCCCGCCGTCTGGTCGAGACCGCAGGACACATCATCATCACCTACCTGCTGGCCCGTCAGGCCGGCGAGTCGGAGGATTACGTGGCTTCGGCCCGCATCTTCTCGAAACTCGCCGCCGGCAAGGTGGCCGAGGCTTACGGCTACGTGATGGCCTCCACGACGGAGGACGTCGCGCTGTTCCGCGCCGTAGGCGAGCAGGAGTAACGACATCGGGGGGGCGGCCACGCCGCCCGGCCGGTTCAGGTAACGGAGGCCTCCGCCACGCGGAGGTCTCCGTTCGTTTTTGCGGAGTGGGCAACCCGCTGCCGGAGGGCCCTCCCGGGACGCTCTTCGGACTGCGCGGCGCATCGCTTTGGAGCGGGTTTTGCACGGATCGCACCCGTGCATATCGAAAACAATCCCGCAAACCTATGGACAAACGCGTGTATTTGTGCCTGGCCCACATGAGCGGCCGGGAACAGGATTTCATCCGCGAGGCGTTCGACACCAACTGGGTGGTGCCGCTCGGCCCCAATGTGAATGCCTTCGAGGAGGAGCTCGGGGCCTTCCTCGGCGGCGGAAAACGGGTCGTGGCCCTCTCGGCCGGCACGGCGGCCATCCACCTGGGGCTCGTGCTGCTGGGGGTCGGCCCGGGCGACGAGGTCATCTGCCAGTCGTTCACCTTCTGTGCCTCGGCCAATCCGGCCGTCTACCTCGGGGCGACGCCCGTCTTTGTGGACAGCGAACCCCGGAGCTGGAACATGGATCCCGAGTTGCTCGAGGAGGCCATCCGCGACCGGATCGCCCGCCGCGGCCGCAAGCCGAAGGCCATCATCCCCGTGCACCTCTACGGCATGCCGGCCGATATCGACGCCATCTGCCGCGTGGCCGAACGGTATGGAATCCCGGTGCTGGAGGATGCCGCCGAGGCCCTTGGCTCGGAGTTCGAGGGGCGCAAGTGCGGCACGTTCGGGGCACTGGGGGCGCTGTCGTTCAACGGCAACAAGATGATTACCACCTCGGGCGGCGGTGCGCTGATCGTCCCCGACGACGAGACCCGACGCCGGGCGATGTTCTTAGATCGGAAGAGCGTCGTGTAGGGAA
>OBDN01000085.1_pt1 | contig 41538 bp, 26 predicted proteins | sample 1518141 | NCBI WGS metagenome assembly OBDN01 (sample SAMN01760937, study PRJEB22395) | human gut metagenome
GGTCACTCCTCCCCGACCTGCTCGGGGAGGAGTGACCCGACACGGACCTGCCGCAGACGGTCTTCACGCGGGCCGGCGACACCGGAAAAGCAGAAAATCGAACCAAAGAGCGAAGAGATGAAATACTACCTCATAGCCGGTGAGCCTTCGGGCGACCTGCACGGCGCCAACCTGATCGAAGGGCTCAGAAAGGCCGATCCCGAGGCGGAGTTCCGCTTCTGGGGCGGCGACCGCATGGCCGAGGCGGGCGGCAGGCAGAACCTCCGCAAGCACTACCGCGAGACCTCGTTCTTCGGCATCGTGCAGGTGCTGAAGAACCTCCGCACGATCCGCCGCCAGATGCGCGAGTGCCGCGAGGATGTGGCCGCATGGCGACCCGATGCGCTGATCCTGATCGACTACCCGGGATTCAACATGAAGATGGCCCGCTGGGCCAGCGGACACGGCATCCGCACATTCTACTACATCGCCCCCAAGGTGTGGGCCTGGCGGGAGTGGCGCGTGAAGTCGATCCGGCGCTACGTGGACCGGCTCTACATCATCTTCCCCTTCGAGCGGGACTACTTCCCCCGCCACGGCATCGACCCCGTCTTCGAGGGCAACCCGCTCGTCGATGCCATCGAGGCGCGGCGTCCGACGCTGCCCGACGGCGATGCATTCCGCCGCCGCAACGGGCTCGACAACCGTCCGATCATCGCCCTGGTGGCAGGCAGCCGCCGCGGCGAGATCCGCGACAACCTCCCGCTCATGGCCCGGCTGGCCGAGCGGTTCCCCGACCGGCAGTTCGTCGTAACAGGCGTACCCTGGCTCGAACGCGCACTATACGATCGCTACATGGCCGGAACGGGCCTGCGCTATGTCTGCGACCAGACCTACGAGACCATCGCCGCGGCCGAGGCGGCCGTCGTCACCTCGGGGACGGCAACGCTCGAGACCGCCCTGCTCGGCACGCCCGAAGTGGTCGTCTACCGCACGCTGTGGTTCCAGGTCAAGCTGCAGCCCTACGTGCTGAAGGTGCCCTGGGTCTCGCTCGTCAATCTCAACCTCGGACGCGAGGCCGTGGCCGAGATCATCCAGTCGGACCTCGACGTCGCACGCGCCGAGCGCGAGTTGCGCGCCATCCTCCCGGGCGGCGCGAAGCGCGGGCGGATGGAGGCCGACTTCGAGGAGCTGCGCACCGTCATCGGCGGTCCGGGAGCCAGCGAACGATTCGCCCGCCGCATGGTCGGGGAACTCAAAAAGAACCGCACATGAAGATCATCTGTATCGGACGCAACTACCGGGCCCATGCCGAGGAGCTGCACCACGCGACAGGGCTGGCCGAGGAGGGGGCCGAACCGATCTGGTTCCTCAAGCCCGACACGGCCATGCTGCGCAACAACGACCCCTTCTACATCCCGCGTTTCTCGCAGGAGGTACACTACGAGTGTGAACTCATCGTGCGGATCAACCGTGTCGGGAAGGCCATTTCCGAGCGTTTCGCACACCGCTACTACGACGAGGTGGGGGTCGGCATCGACTTCACGGCCCGCGACCTGCAGCGGCAGGCCATCGCCGAAGGGCTTCCGTGGGAGCGGGCCAAAGCCTTCGACTACTCGGCGGCCCTGCCCCCGAAGTTCCTCCGACTCGCCGACCTGGGCGGCGACGTGCAGCGCCTTCGGTTCGCCCTCGACGTGAACGGCGAACGCCGCCAGACGGGCGACACCTCCCAGATGCTTTTCACGGTGGACCGGCTCATCGCCAGCGTGTCGCAGTACATGACCCTGCGCATGGGCGACCTGCTCTTCACGGGCACTCCGGCCGGTGTGGGACCCGTCCGCCCGGGCGACGAGCTTCGCGCCACGCTCGAGGGGCACGAACTGCTCCGCTTCGATATCCGATAACCGACGCACGCCATACAACCATGTTACTCCACGAGAAACTCAAGAACTACCGCCTGTTGCTGGCATCGCAGTCGCCGCGGCGGCGCGAACTGATCGCCGGATGCGGGCTTCCCTACGAACTCGCCCCGCGCTTCGAGTGCGAGGAGCGTTACCCGGACGGGCTTCCGGCCGAGGAGGTGCCGCTCTACCTCGCGCAGCTCAAGAGCCGGGCCTACCCCGAACCCCTCGGCGAGCGGGACCTCCTGCTGACGGCCGACACGGTAGTGGTGCTCGACGGCGAGGTGCTCGGCAAACCCCGCGACCGCCAGGAAGCCGCGGAGATGCTCCGCCGTCTCTCGGGCCGCCGACACACGGTCGTCACGGGCGTGGCCTTCCGCACCACCTCGCGGCAGCACGCCTTCGAGGCCCGCACCGACGTCTGGTTCCGCACCCTCGATCAGGAGGAGATCGACTACTACGTCGATACGTTCCGCCCCTTCGACAAGGCCGGATCGTACGGTATCCAGGAGTGGATCGGGTATGCCGCCATCGAACGCATCGAGGGATCGTTCTACAACGTCATGGGGCTGCCCATACAGAAAGTCTATGTCGAACTGAACCAATTCATAAACCCATGAAACGCACGCTGCTGACCCTGCTTGCCGCCCTCACGATGCTGCCCGCACTGGCAGACGAGGGCATGTGGCTCCCGAGCCTCATCTCCGAGCGCATCGACGACATGCGCTCGAAAGGATTCCGCCTGACGGCCGAAGACATCTACTCGATCAACCAAGCCTCGATGAAGGACGCCGTGGTGCTCTTCGACGGCGGCTGTACAGGCGAACTCGTCTCGCCCGAAGGCCTGCTGCTCACCAACCACCACTGCGGCTACGACGCCATCCAGCGCCACTCGACCGTCGAGCACGACTACCTCACCCACGGCTTCTGGGCCATGTCCCGGGCCGAGGAGCTGCCCAACGAAGGACTCAACGTCCGTTTCCTGGTACGCATGGAGGAGGTGACGGAGCGACTGGCGGCCGGCGAAACCGCCGAGGAGCTGATCCGCAAGGCCGAAGCCGAGGGCGAAGGCTACAAGGCCTCCGTCGAGCAGATGTACTACGGCAACCAGCAGTTCCTGTTCGTCTACAAACAGTTCGATGACGTCCGTCTGGTGGCCGCACCGCCCTCGTCGATCGGCAAGTTCGGCGGCGATACCGACAACTGGATCTGGCCCCGCCACACGGGCGACTTCTCCGTATTCCGCATCTATGCATCGAAGGAGAACAAGCCGGCGGCCTACTCGCCCGACAACGTCCCCTACCGCCCGAAGAAGTTCTTCACCATCTCGACCCGGGGCATCGCGGAGGGCGACTTCACGATGATCTACGGATTCCCGGGCAACACGCAGGAGTACATCCTCTCGGATGCCGTGGGCTACATCGCCGAGCGCTCGGACCCGGCCAAGATCGCCATCCGCGACGGCCGACTCGGGATCATCGCCGAGGCCCAGGCCTCGGACCCCGCGCTGCGGATCCACTACGCCGCCAAGCATGCGACGATCGCCAACGCCTGGAAGAAGTGGCAGGGCGAGGTGCTCGGCATCACGCGCCGCGGCACCGTCGCCTCGAAAAAGGCCTACGAGGAGGCATTCGACCGCTGGGCGCAGGACAAGCCCGAATACCGCCGCGTGGTGAGCGACCTCAAGGCCGAATATGCCCGGATCATGGATCCCTACTTCGCCCGCGAGATCACGCTCGAGACCCTTGCCGCGCTGCCGGGCAAATACACCCCCGAGGAGCGGGCCGAGGAGCTCTTCGCTCGCCGAGAGCCGACCGAACGGGCCCTGTGGCGCTACCTCTTCGGCGAATACGCCCGCCGCTGCCCGGCAGAATACCAGGTCCCGACGTTCCTCGACGGCGTGGCCGAATACGGATCGCCCGAGGCCTATGCCGAGCAGGTTTTCCAACAGGTATGGAGCGGCAGCGACACCACGGCCGTCAATGCCCTGCGCCGCGACACGAAGCGCATGCAGGAGCATATCGTCTGGATGCTGGGGACCAAGTCGCTGCGCAACCTCACGAGCAGCCGCCTCAACGCACTCTACACGAACTACATCCGGGGACTGCGCGAATGGGACGGCGAGCGGGCCTTCTACCCCGACGCCAACCTGACGCTGCGCGTGGCCTACGGCTCGATCGCCGGCTATGAGTATGCCGACGGCGAGTACCACAAGCCGCTGACGACCCTCGACGGCATCATCGCCAAGGACAACCCCGAGATCTACGACTACGACATCCCGCAGGCGCTGCGCGACCTCTACGCATCGAAGGAGTACGGACGCTGGGCAACGGAGATCGACGGACGCCGCACGGTGCCGGTCTGCTTCCTGGCCTCGAACCACACCACGGGCGGCAACTCGGGATCTCCGGTGCTGAATGCCCGCGGCGAACTGGTGGGCATCAACTTCGACCGCACGTGGCGCTCGACGATGAGCGACATCGCCTTCGATCCCTCGATCTGCCGCAACATCGGTGTCGATATCCGCTACGTGCTCTTCGTCATCGACCGCATCGGCGGGGCCGGCTATCTGCTCGACGAGATGAAGTTCAGCGGGAAAAAGTGACAATTTTGGAATTTTTCACTATATTGTCCCGGCAAACCTATTAAACAGGACATGCTATGAGACATTTCGATGCATTTGTGAGATGGACGGCAGCACTGCTGCTGACGGTTCTGTCGATTGCCTGCGGCAAGGACAAGACCACGACGACGGAGGGATCGGCAATCACCGGAGGCTCCTGGAGCCAGACCGAGACCATTGAGGCCGCCGGGGCACAGAAGGATTTTTCGTTCACGGCCCGCGGACAGTGGAGCGCGCAGAGCGACAACCCCGACTGGTGCGAAGTGCTGACCCCCTCGGGAGACAAAGGCGCCGCAACGTTGCGGATCGACGTAGCCGAGAACAGCAGCGAAAGCCCGCGTTCCGCCATCATCCGGATCTCGGTGGGCAGCACCACGGAGAGTTTCAAGATCCTCCAGAAGGGTACGGCCGGAGCTCCCGAGATCAACGTGCTGGTGGACGAGGTGCTGGCGGCATACTATCTGTGGAACGAGGAGTACCGGGCGCTTGACCGCGACCTGTCGCTGCCCTACAACGGGGTCTACGACAACTTCGTATACCATACGCTGATGAGCATGGAGACCAACACGCTCGACAAGAAATACAACGAGCGTTACGGGGAGTACCACATCTACTCCTACCTCTCGCGAACCCCCTCATCGGGACAGAGAAGCGCCGCGACACGCAGTGGTGTAAACCACGGTGTCGAGAAGGACGACCCCGTGCCGAGTTTCGGTATCGGCAACTACGCCCTCGTGTCGTTTGTAGACCAGTCGGGACGGCCGACGGGGCAGATCGGGCTCACGCTGTTGAGCATCATCCCCGAATCGCCGCTGGCCAAGGCCGGATTCCGCCGCGGCGACATCATCGCCACGATTGACGGCAAAACCCCGACCGAGCAAACCTACGCCACGGAGTTCACGCGCCTGATCGCCCCCTCGGAGGGGCTGAAGGTCACGCTCACCAAGAACGAGGCGAACGCACAGCCGATCGAGGTCACGTCGGTGAGTCTGGATCCCACGCCGATCATCCGCGCCGAGGTACTTGAGGGTACGCACGTCGGATACATCGTCTACGACAGCTTCGACGCCGCCTACGACAACGACCTGCTGGCCGCCATCAAGAGCCTCAAGGAGGCCGGCATCACCGATCTGGTGCTCGACCTGCGCAACAACGGCGGAGGACATGTCATCACTTCGAACATGCTCTCAACCTGCATCGGAGGCAGCGCATGCCAGGACCGCGTCTACCAATACTACCGCTACAACGACGAGCGGATGGCCGACTGGAAACAGACCTCCGAAATGTTCGGCATGAGCTATGACCAGACGGCGAAGCTCTTCTTCGAGAAGTTCTACTACTCGAACTATTACGGCGTCTCGCTGGCGAACTATGCCCTGAACCTCAGCCGGCTCTATGTCCTCGTCAGCGACGGTACGGCATCGGCGAGCGAGGCAGTCATCAACAGTCTAAAGGGCATCGGACTTCCCGTGACGCTCATCGGTTCGAAGACCAACGGCAAGAACGTCGGCATGAATGTCTTCACGTGGAACAACATCGAAGGATACGACTACGAATTCGCCCCGATTTCGTTCCAGGGCTACAACGCCCAGAAGCAGTCGGTGGATCCGAAGGGCATCACTCCCGACTACGCGGTCAGCGAGACGGCTTCGGGAGGATGGTACGTGGATTTCGGTCCCGACGAGCCGCTCGTACACAAGGCCCTCGAACTGATTGGCGCAGCCGACGCATCGGCAACGACCCGCAGCGTGAAATCCGTCGGCGCGGTTCAACGCGGAGGCATCCGGCAGGCCATTGAACGGCCGAACGGCATGATCCGCACGATCGACCCGAAAGAGATGTAACGCATTGCATTACACGCATACTACGGAAACGGCCCCGAATATCGGGGTCGTTTTTTTACTGCAAACCGAAACTTTATGGGCCCAAAAATTTGGTGAATAGAAATTTATGTTCTATATTTGCACTCCGAAAGTCAATCAGTATGGCTTTCAAACGTACAGGCCCAGGTGGTGAAATTGGTAGACACGCTACTTTGAGGGGGTAGTGAACAATTGCGTTCGTGCAAGTTCGAGTCTTGTCCTGGGCACTAGAAACCGCGCTAAACGAAAGTTTGACGCGGTTTTTCGTTTTGCATGATTGCGATTTGTCCCGATTCGAACAAAGAAGTTCTCCGGCTAACGGACCCGGGGTCGTTTTCGGCGGATTTTCCCCGGCAATCGACATACAAAAAAACGGACAGGCTGACAGCCTGTCCGCAGTGATTCTGGCTTTTCCGATCCAGTTTACTCCGAAATCGGAGTCAGCGCACCCGTCGTTGAGTCCATGATATACCCCTTCACCACGACATCGGAGGGGACCAGCGGATGGTTGCGGACCAGATCGACCGTCTCAAGGATGGCCGACTCCGTATCGTCGAAGCCGTGCAGCCAGCGGTCGAGATCGATGCCACAGTGTTTCATCAACGAGATATGCTGGTCCGGAATCCCGCGCGAACGCATCAGATGCTGCATCTCGGCACTGTCCATGCCCTGCACGCCGCATCCCGTATGGCCGATGATCATCACCTCCTGCACACCCAACTCGTAGATGGCCACAAGCAGGCTGCGGACCGTACTGTCGAAGGGATTGGTAATCGTACCGCCGGCATTCTTGATGATCTTCACATCCCCGTTTCGGAATCCCAGGGCCGCAGGCAGCAACTCCACCAGCCGGGTATCCATGCACGTGACGATAGCAATCCGCTTGTTGGGATATTTGTCGGTAATGAAACGTTCGTACCGTTTCTCCGCCACGAATCGGCGGTTGTATTCCAGGATTTCGTCAATCATCGTTCGCAGAATTTAGTCGGATCAGATTTTAACTCGGGGAACTCCCCGCGCAAAGATACCACTTTATTCGGGAAACCGCCAAAATCGGGGAGGCGGCTCCACGGGAAACGGACAAACTCACCGGACGAATCAAGGCTCGGAGCAGGAACGGACCGACAGGGTGGAAGGGGGCATGCCGTCGGCTTCGGCCGTCAGTCGAACCGTTCCCTTCCGGCCATCGTTCTGCAGAACAACGAGCGCCTTGCCGTGAAATGCCCGCCGCTGCGAGGCCTTGAACGGCTCCATACTGGTCTGGCTCCCGTTATCCACTCCGGCAATGAAGCCGCAGCCCTCCACACGGAAACGGAGCTGCGTATCGGCATCAGGCACGAGCGTGCCCTCCCGGTCCACTATCTCTACCGTCACAAACGAGAGGTCTTTTCCGTCGGCCGCAATCCGTTCCCGGTCGGCGGACAGGCGGATCTGCGCCGGAGCGCCCGCCGTCCGGATCTCCCGGGTCAGCACCACCTTTCCGTCCTTGCGGGATACTGCCCACAGCGTACCGGGTTCAAACGGCACCCGCCACCAGACATGGAACTGCCCCGGTTCCTTGCTCCTGACCCCGAGGCTACGCCCGTTCAGGAACAACTCTACCTCGTCCGCACGGTTGTAGTAGGCCCAGACATCGACCGGCTCGCCCGGTGCCCAGTTCCAATGCGGAAAGAGGTGGAGCACCGTCCGGTCGCTCCATTCGCTCTGATACATGTAGTAGGCATCCTTGGGAAATCCGGCCAGATCCACGATACCGAAATAGGAGCTGCGCGACGGCCACCAGAAGGGCGTGGGCTCGCCCAGATAGTCGAAACCGGTCCAGACGAAAACGCCGGCACAACAGGGCAGATCCTTCACCACACGCCAGTTCTCCTCGTGGGTCGAGCCCCACAACGCACAATTGTTGTCATACGACGAACAGGCATGGACGGGTCGGTCGAAGGCCTGATCCCAGGTCTCGGGCCATGCATACCGCCGGTCCGAAGGCATGATGTAGTGGCCCCGCGTGGCGAATGCGGAGGTGGTTTCCGAGGCGATGAAGCATTTGCCTGGGAAGTTCTTCTGGAAATCGCGATAAACACCCAGGTTGTAGTTGAATCCATAGACATCCATCGCTCCCGACCGGAAGAGGTTGTTCAAGGGATCGGCGAAATTATTCCCCGAGGTCACGGCTCGGGTCGTATCCAGGCTCTTCACGATCCGGGCCAGCTGCACGGCGATCCACGAATTGATGTTGAACGCGGAGTCCGCCCCACCGGCCGCACGTGCCGTGCGGGGGACATTCAGCAGCACGTTGGCCTGCTGCAGGGTCAGGGTATCCGCCCGAACGTCGTCAAACTGCTCGTAAACCTCATTGCCGATGCTCCACATGAACACGGACGGATGGTTGCGGTCACGCAGGATGTGGTCGGTCAAATCCCGTTCGTACCACTCCGGGAAGTCGCGGCTGTAGTCATACTCGCTTTTCCGCTTCCGCCACATGTCGAACGCCTCGTCCTGCACCAGGAAACCCATTCTGTCACAAAGTTCGAGCAGTTCCGGAGCCGGAGGGTTGTGCGATGTCCGGATGGCATTGCACCCCATCTCCTTGAGGATCTCGAGCTGACGCTCCAGCGCCCGCCTGTTGATTGCGGTCCCCAGACAGCCCAGATCGTGATGGAGGCAGACGCCGAGGATCTTCAGCGGCTCTCCGTTCAGGAAGAAGCCCTGATCCGCATCGAACCTCATGAAACGGATGCCGAAAGGGGTTTCATACCGATCGACGGTACGCCCCCCGATCCGCACGGTCGAAACGGCCCGATAAAGGGAGGGAGCATCCACGGACCACAACTCCGGGTCCGGGACCTTCACCTCCTGCAGCACGGAGGTATCCGAAGCCGCAGGAATGCCGACCCGCCCGGTGCGGCACTCCCCGACCCGGTTACCCTCGGGATCATAAAGCGCCGTCTCCAGCTCGACGGCCACCGGATCGGCGGAATCGTTGCACAATGTGGTCCGGACGGCCACGGCTGCCTCATCCGGTCCGACGGCCGGCGTTGTGATGAAGGTTCCCCAAAGTCCGACGCGGACCGGATGGGTCCGTACCAGCCAGACGTTTCGGTAGATTCCCGAACCGGAATACCACCGGGAATTCGGCTGTTCCGAATTATCCACCCGGACGACCAGTACATTCTCCTCCGCCCCATAATTCAGACAGGGCGTCAGGTCATACCGGAACGAGACATAACCATTCGGCCGATATCCGAGCAGATGACCGTTGAGCCACACCCGGCTCTTTTGGTAAATGCCGTCGAAATCGACAAAGAAGCGTTTGTCACGATCACGCTCCGGAACGGTAAAACGCTTCCGGTACCATCCGACGCCGCCCGGAAGCGCCCCGCCTCCGGGAGTCGCCGGATGGTCGGGCGAAAAGTCGCCCTCGATACTCCAGTCATGCGGCAGGTTCAGTTCCCGCCACGCCGAATCGTCGAAATCCGGATCGGAGAAATCGCCATCGGCATCCAGGGCAAACCGCCAATCGGCCGTAAAATCCGACCGTTGCCGGATCTCCGCACCGTTCTGGCAGGAAAAACCGGCCCACGCCAGCAAGGCAAGCAGACACCGTCTCATATCCCAACTATTTGGTACTGAACTCCAGAACCCCGCCCTGCATGATCTCCCGGACAGGAATGAACGGACGGTCGAGCTTCTTCCCGTTGAAACGCACCACCTCCATCGTCTGGTGTTTCTTGCGGTCCCGGGCCACGATCTTCAACCGGTTGCCGTTCGACAGGGCCAGCTCGAACTCCTCAAAGGCCGGTATTCCCAACGCATACTCGCCCGAAGCCGGAGTGAGCGGATAGAAGCCCATGACACTGAAAATATACCAGGCGGACATCTGTCCCAGGTCGTCGTTGCCGGAGAGGCCGTCGGGACTGTTCCGGTAGTTTGCGGCAAGGATCCCGGGCAGACGGGTCTGGATCTTGTCCAGCCGGTCGCAGTGCGCATAAAGGTAGACATAATGGTGTCCTGGCTCGTTGTCGTGGCGGTAGTGCCCCTTGTCGAAGTTCTCGTCGAGAGCCTTCACGAAGGCGTCGCGCCCGCCCATGAGTTCGATCAGCCCCGGAACATCCTGCATCACGCAGAAGCGATAGGTCCAGTTGGCCCCTTCGGTGAATCCGACATCATCGGCATCCCACTCCCCGGAACTCCGGCGTGCCTGAAAGAATCCGGTCTGCGGGTTGTAGAGATTCCTGTAGTTCCGCGACCGTTCCATCAAGACCCGATAATCCTCCATGTGTCCGAGCCCCTTGGCCATCTGGGCGATGCAATAGTCGTCCAGCGCATATTCGAGCGTCGAGGCCACCGACTCGTCGGTCCTGTCCGACGCAACGTACCCCGCCTTCATGTAGTGGGTCAGGCCGGCGCGGGCCTCGTAGCCGCCGTTCCAGAAATCGCGGTCTCCCCAGCGATAGTGTTCGTCGCGCGTCGGCGGAGTGAAGGCATCCTTGCGGATGGCCCGGTAGGCAGCCTCCAGATCATAACCCCGGAATCCATTGACATAGGCGTCGGCAATCACGGCGTCGGCATGGGTGCCGATCATGATGTTGGTGAAGGTCGGATTCGCCCACTTGGGAATCCATCCGGACTCCTCGTACATCTGCACCAACGACCGGACCATCGCATCGACCCGTTCCGACTGGACCAGCTGCAGCCACGGATGCTGGGCCCGGAAGGTATCCCACAGGGAGTAGGCAGTGTAGGAGGTCCCTTCATGTATGCGCTCATCGAAGGGGCTGTAATACCTTCCGTATTCCGAGAACTCCCGAGGGTACTGCAGCGTGCGGAAGAAGGCCGTATAGAAGACCGTGAGGTCATCCTCCGACGCCCCCTTGATCGAAACCCGCGACAACTCCCGGTTCCATCGATCCCGGCCGGAGGCCTTCACCTGCTCGAAGGTCCGCTCCCGACCGATCTCGCGGTCGAGGTTATCGGCAGCCTGCGCGTAATCGATGAACGACGAGCCGATGCGCACCTCGACCGTCCGGACATCCGAGGCGAAGCGGACATAACCGCCGACATTCGGGGCGGCATCGCTCCGCCGGCCCTCGCTGACGGTCCCGTCGGCCCAGGTTCCGAAATCGGCGAACGGTTCCGAAAACCTCAGCACGTAATAGCAGGCAAACCGGTAGAGCCGCGGTCCGAGATGGGCATCGAACCGCTCCTTGTTGTAGAGCCGGATCTCGTTCCGCTCGGGAATAATCTCGATCCCCCCGCCCTCGCACATGCGGCCGGCCTCGATCATGAGCATCGGGGCCCCGCTGTCCGCATAGGCGAAACGGAAGAAGGAGCTGCGCGAGGTAGCCGTGAATTCGGTCCGGATCCGGCTTCCGTCGGGTTCGGTATGGCTGACCGTGTAATAATACGGCGTACCGCATTCGGTGTCTCGCTCCAAGGGGACGGCCCGCTGTTCCGGATCGGTCCGCAAAACGCCACTCTGGGGCATCATCGTGAAATAGCCGTAATCGCCCATCCAGATCGCGGGCTGGTGAGTTCCCATGAACCCGATCAGCCGGTCGTCGGCATGGTGGTACATGGTCGCGGAGATCTTGTTGAGCCGGGTCGCCGCGCACCACTGGGTCATCCCGAACGGATCGCTCACGGCCGGCGTCGTCCCGCCGTATTCGGTCACGTGAGGGCCGCAGCTCCCGATAAACATATTGACATAGTCCACCGGAGCCTTCTCCGCCCCGAACGAGGCGCTCCCGCACAAGGTGAAAAGTACGGCAAGCAAAGATTCGAACGTCTTTTTCATAAGGCAAAACCGTTATTCCCTGCAATCGTCCAGAATCGGATTTTCAAGGCCCTGCAATGCGGGTTTCGACGGAGTGAGGAGGTCGAGAACCACCACTTCGTTTCGTCCCGGCACGATCCACGGGGCGGGGAGGTACATCGTCTGCGTCGGACCGATGTTCCAGAACCGGCCCAGACAATGGCCGTTTACCCAGACCACACCCTTGCCCCAGTTCCGCATGTCGAGGAAGGTGTCCTTCGCCTCGTCCGCCTCGAACCATCCCCGATAATAGGCCGGCTGATCGGGCAGAACGGTCATCGGGGAGAATTCGAGACCTGCGGGAGCCTGATCGTTCTGCAACGGGGCGGTATGGATCCGCCACTTCTCGAGCGGCATACGCTTCGTCCCGTTCTGGAGCACAACCAGCCCGACCAGTCCCTTCCGGTCACCCAGATAGACATCCGAATTGACCCGGCCCATCGCCTCCACGATAACCGAAAGTTCGGCCTCCCCGTGCATCCGGCCTGCCGGCAACTCACAGACCGTCTCGTTTTTCCGGCGATCCAGCGTCCGGATCACCTTCCCGTCGAGCAACACGACGGCAAAATCATGAACGCCTTCGAAAACGATGCTGCCGGAGGCGTCCCGAGGCAGGGTCGTCGAATAGACGACATAGCCGAACCCCTGTCCGTAATGTTCCATGTTGCGGGGCATATCGTCGAGAACGGGGCGGGAAAGGTTTTCCAGCACGGGAGCCGTCTCTTCGAGCGTGAACTCGGCCACGGCCATCGTCTGCGGACGCTCCGGAACAGCCGGGAACGTCTCTTCAGGCAGCCGTTGCTGGAGGAAAGTGCGTATTGCCTCGTATTTCGGAGTCGCCCAACCGGCCTCACTGATCGGAGCATCGTAGTCATAGCTCGAAGTCTGCGGATCGTAATGCCCGCCGACATTGAAATTGGCCCCGCTCCAGAGGCCGAACGACGTGCCGCCATGAACCATATAGAAGTTGTACGACACCCGATGGTTCTCGAAATAGTCCAACTGCCGGATCACGGCATCGGTCGCCACCCGGCCGTGCCTTTCTCCCCAATGGTCCAGCCATCCGGGATAGAACTCCGCAACGAACAGCGGACCCTGCGGCATGACGCTCCGGAGCGAATCCAGCGCAACGCGGGGATCCTCGTGCGTCCCGAAATTCGCGGCACAGAAGAGATCCTCGCGCCGATCGACCAGGCGGGCGAAATAGTCGCACTGGAACATCGGCACGTCGAAGCCCGACTCGACAAGATAGTCGCGGATGATTCCCAAATAGGTCGTATCCATTCCCCAGTGGCCATACTCGTTCTCGACCTGGACCATCAGGATGGGACCTCCCTGCGTAATCTGCAGGGGAGCCAGGGTCTCACCCACCTTGTTCAGGTACTTCCGGGTACGCTCCAGGAAATAGGGATCCTGCGAGCGCAGACCGATCCCCTCTTTCCGAAGCAGCCACCAGGGAAGTCCGCCCATATCCCACTCCGCACAGACATACGGTCCCGGACGCAGGATGACCCAAAGGCCCTCTTCCTGCGCCAAACGGCAGAACTCCGTCATATCATCGAAATTCCGCTGATCGAACCGGTCCTGCTCCGGTTCCGCCTTGTTCCAGAAGAGGTAGGTACATACCGTATTGAGGCCCATTGCCCGGAGCATCTGAAGACGATGACGCCAGTAAGCCTTAGGGATTCGGTCGAAATGAATCTCCCCGCTGCGGAGAACCACGGAATCCCCGTCGAGCAGGAACGTATCGCCCTGGATGGAAAAGGTCCGGGCGCCGCTCCCGCATCCAATCAACTGCACACACGCCAAAAGGGCGAACAGCAAATAATGCACTATTCTCATTTCCGATCTTTATTCGTTTTTGTAATAAGTAGTCCAACGGGTTGCCAGAATCTTCCGGCTGTTTTTGCCGCAGTCGGGGATCGACCGAAGGTATTCGAATTGCTGATCGCCCACGAAATCGCACGTATAGATCCGAACCGAATTGTCCTTCATCAGGAAGGCCAGATCGTCGATATAGTCACCCGTACAGTCGTTGCCCTTCATGTCGAGCACCTGGTCGGGATCCAGATCGACCGTCTTCGACACGAGCGTCGGCTGCAGGGTCCCCTGGAAGATTCCCCGAAGCTCGATCGTTCCGTCTCCCTTGCGCAACGCAACGGCCAGATTGTCGATCTCTCGGGTATTGTCCACGTAGAGCACGTATTTCGTCCTTAGGCCGGTCACGAAGAGGAAATCGTCGGCCGGAACCGTTCCGAGCATGTCGTTCAGACGGGCCGTAAGCACAGGTTCGACCTCATAGCTGAAGTTCTCATAACCGACCGTGGACGAAGAGGCGACCTTCTCATAGACCGTAAAACGGACCGTGGCACCGTCGGAACGGGCCGTGACGATCTCGTCCGGATCGGCCTGGCCGACCCCTTTCTTCTGCAGGTTCATCGCAGCGATTCCGACCATCTCTCCGTCGGCGGTCTCCCCGGCCACGTTGTTGCAGTTTACATACTGATTGCCCATGTGGTCGTAGAACTCGACCTCCAGACCGTTTGCCGTCCTCTTGACCAGCATGCGTTCATCGATGGCATGGAACTCCAGACGGATGCGCGAGGCATCCACGATGTCGCCCCCGTAGATCCAGGAGAAGGAGAAATCGTCCTCCCGCTGTATCCACCGGGTATAATCCGACGAATAGAGGCTGTTATCGACCACCTTGTCCCCGATCGAGGTGATGGTCATCCGGTCGTATTTCTTCGGTTTGCCGCTCCAGCGGTTGCCCAGCAACGTCCCCCGGTCGAGCACGTAATAATCGGCCGGATCCATCGAGGGGTATGCGGACGCATTCGAGGTATAGTTCAGCATCAGGTCCTCGAAAACCTTGTAGGCGATCGTCGGGCCGTACTGCTTCCGCTTCAGGTTGTTGGGAATGGAGGTCGTCGGAGCCGGCTCGAACAGCGTGGCGGGCGGTTCGATCTGGACAAGGCACCCGCCGCGACGGAAGGTCTCCCGGGCAAACGAGGCCAGCAGCTCGGGAGCCATGTCCATCGGGCCCCATCCGATCCAGCGGACACTGCCGTCCTCCCACAAGGGGAGCGACTGCGCCTCGACCTCCTGCCACCACCAGGCCTGATCGCTCGTGCCCCACAGGTTTCCGTTCCGGTAATTGGCCATGTTGCGGGAGAAGGTCAGCGCCTGGATCTCCGCACCCCAACCGTTGTTGTTGAAATTGATGGTCAGGTCGCTGCCGAGGATGTCGCAGACCTCGTTCAGATGATCGAGCCAGAAACCGTGGCCCGCAGCGTCGGTATAACAGAGATCCCACGACTGGTCACCCCACACCAGACGACGTTCGTGGTCCTTGAGCATCTGTGCAATCTCGGGCAGCAGCGAAAACTCGATGGCAAAGCCGTGTCCGTCGTTGCGGCGGTCGTGCGTACCGATCAGCTCATGGAACCGCACGCCCTTCACGTTGGGGTACTTCGCAAAGATATCCTCGAAACAGTCCAGGTCCATATTGAGGCCCTTGATCGTTTCGGGCTCTCCGTAACGCCTTTTCGGCAGGGGCAGATTGCCCAACTCACCGTTCTGGGCCGTATAGTTATCGGAAGCGTAGATATCGAGGTAGACATCGATATCCTTCTGTGCAAAATAGCGGAACTCGCTCAACAGGTTCGGATGGACGCGGTTCACACCGACCGACGGGTCGCCCTGTCCGTGGCCCTCCTCCTTGTAATAGGAGATCGGGTTGGTCAATACCGAAACCTTGTATTTCGTGCGCAGCCGATCGACCGTCGCGCAGATCTTCTCGACAAAGGCTTTCACCTGTGCATCGCTCCAGTCCATCCCCACGCCGTCGATCTGCAGCAGCAGTTCCTGCTCGGTCTCATCGGGAGAGGGGGTCGGCGGCGGAGTCAGCGGGTTGGATGCAATCTTGGAAGAGCAGGAGATGGCCAGGATCAGGACCATCAGAAAATTCAAAATCCATTTCATAATCACAAACGGTTTTCAACAGGTCACTTCCTGCCGGGATCGATCCCGGCAGGAAGTGACTGCATCGGTTTACATATCGGGGGTCGGGGTTTCAGGATATTTGTATTGGGTAAGGGGAGCCCAGCCCACCTGCATCAGGTAGGTGTCCACCACACAACGCATCTTCGTGCCGTCCGGAAGGTTGCCCTTCTCCTCGAACTTGCTGTTGGTGTTCCAGTCCGGAGCCCGGTCCAGATAGCTCGCATAGGCGTTGTTGGCATAGAACCAGTTCGTAAAGGGCAGCAGCGAGTAAAGTACTCCGTTGTCACCGCTCTGGGCCGTGAGGCCGAAGAACCCGCGGTTCCACCCCGTACCTTCGATCTTCACATCGATGTAGTAGCGGTTCTTCACACCCGGGAAATCCTCGAAGCGGACAAAGGTCCATGCAGCCTTCAGCCACTGGCTGCCGTTGTAGTAGAGCTGGTTGTTCATCTGGGCCCACACCTCGCCCGTATCGATCGTCTCCGAAGGCACGTTGCGGTCCGGCTCGACGCTGTACTCCAGCGTAAGCGGATTGAACCGGATGTCATAATATCCCGTCTGGGATATGGTGATGGGCTCGGACGATGCGGACGAAACGGTGGTCCCGTCCTGCTTGCCCCAGTCGATGAAGGCGTTCACGGTCCTGAAATGGTCCGAATCCTCGGTATAGTCTCCGGTCCAGAACAGGAAGCCGTCACCGGCCGCCTCCACATAGGTCTTGAACGTAAATTCATTCGAAGAGGGAGTCTGGACCATCGGCATGGAGTACTCCTTGTTCGACTTCGAAACGGTAGCGTCTCCATAGATGTAAACACCCTTGATCACACTGGCCGTACCGGTCCAGACGGACTGTTCGCCGATATCGTTCAGGGCCGTCACGGTAATGACCAGATCATCGGCGTGGGGAGCCGCCGTCTGGGGAATCTCCAGGGCATCCTCAAAGAGGTAGATCTGCTCGTTTGCCTCGACCGTCTTCCGGGCCGTGCAACCCTCCTCGCTGGTCTCGACCGTAATGGAGGTGATCGTATGCTCGCTGTTGGTCGAGACCTCGAAACGGAACGGCATGGTACCGCCCGCCACACCGGCGATGCGCTCCATCTTATTGACGATGGCCGGCTTGCTGCCCACCTCGACCGTCACGGGGATCACAGAGGTCTCCTGATTGCCCTGAGCATCGGTAGCCGTGAGCAGGAACTCGTATTCGCCCTCGTCCGGGATGTTCACGCTTGTCTTGACCCGGACCTGCGTCCGGTCGGTTCCCGGCGTGAAGGTCTCGGAGAAACCGATGGCCTCGCATGCCAGCACGACATCGCGCATCTTCTTGTTGTCGATGGCCGAAGCCTCGAACTGAATCACCTCGACCGGAGCGAAGACATTGTCCGGAGCCACGGGCTTCAGGATCTCGATAACCGGGGCCGTCTGGTCGGTCTCCACGGTTATAGCAGCGGTAAAATCAGTCTGGTTACCGGCATAGTCGAGGAAGGAGACCTTCAGCTGGTTGTCCAACGCAGCGTCGTCGGGGACCTGGAACGTATAGCTCAGATCGTAGAACTTGGGGGATCCGTAGATCTCGATCGTCTCCTGCGTCTCCGTTCCCGACTCGGTCCATTTGCCGAGCGTGACGTAAATGGTCTTGAGTCCATATCGCGAGGTTACATGGGCCTTGAAGTAGCCCTCCGAACCGCTCGGGCAGACCAGTTCGGTATCCGACGACGTGCAGTTCAGCGCCGGACCCGTCTCGGTATCCTCATCATGGCACGAAACCAGGGCCATCATCAGAACCGAAACGATCAGTTTCCAGAAATTTCTGTTGTTCATAATGCTAAAGGGTTATGATGAGATTATCTCCAATAGGGGTTCTGTACCAGATTCGCATTCTTGTTGATCTCTTCCTGCGGAATGGGATAGAGATAGAACTGCTTCTTGAAAACCCGGTCCACGAACTTCGTCCGTTTGTAGAAATCGGCCTCCGTCAAGGCGGAAGGATCCATTCCGTAGAACGGGCCGTTGTCCTCGGTCTCGGCAACCAGATAGCGCCGCGTATCGAAATAGCGCAGGCCTTCCCATGCGAACTCGATGTTCCGCTCGCGCATGATCGCCTTGTGGATCTCGGCCTGCGAACTCCGCTCGGGGAAGACCTCCTCGTAATTGGGCAGTCCGGCCCGGTTGCGGACCTTGTTCAGGTAACGCAGGATGTCGGGATTGCCCGGATCATACTGGTTCAACGCCTCCGCATAGTTCAGATAGACCTCCGCCCAACGGTAGAGGATGGGACGCTTCTGTTTGTGGGTCGGTTTGGTATCCTCCGCATCGATGAATTTGTAGGGCGTATATCCGGTTTTGGGGTAGAACGAGGTGCGACCTCCGGAGGTAGGCACATCCGAACGGGACGAGAAATCGACCGGATCAACCTCACCCTTCTCGTTCGTCACCAGCTGGGACTCCCATTTCCGTCCGTTGAAGAAGACACTCGCATAGAACCGTGCCTCCCGGTTCTGGTACATGTTGTAAACACGGTCGATCTTGTAGACGTCCTGCTGCTGCTCGCTCGGGGCGGAGACAACGCGGTTCACCGTGATCTTCTCGGGATCCGTCGTAAAGCCCTCCTCAACGTAATACGGGTTGTCGGCCGTGGCCTCGGTTCCGTTGTCCATGTAGTAGGTATCGACCAGTTTCTGGGTCACACCCAATACGGCGCCGCCGTTGCTGCCGGTCAGACGGGCCATGTACTGCAGGGGCGTGGCGACCTGCAGGTACTCGGAGAAGTCGTCGTAGATGGCCGGCGACCGGGAAAACAGCGCCTCCTTGTTGAAGGGGTCGTTGAAGACCTGCCGGTAGTAGGCATAGGCATCCTCGAAACTGTTGGGAGACCCTTCGGCCGTTGCCCCGACCAGATCGTAGCGTCCGCCCTGCGTATCGATCAGCAGTTTGGCCGCGTCGGCTGCCCGTTTCCACTTCTCGGGATCGTAGCTCTGCGGGAACAGCTTCTTCCCGTCCTTGTTGGCCAGATTGGCAAACTCCTTCAGGCCGGAATAGTTGTCCGGAGAGTTGAACAGCGGGCTGGCGGCATAAAGCAGCAGACGGGCACGCACGGCCAACGCGGAAGCCTGGGTCGGAGCCGCACCCCAGGCATCCTCATAAGAGGTGGGGAGTTGGTTGGCAAGGGTCAGCAGCTCTTCATCGAGCCAGTTCACCACCTCGTCCACACTGTTGCGGCTCACGAGGAAAGACTCCTCCGAAGCACCCGGATCAACGGCCGACTTCACGATCGGAATCGGTCCGAACTGTTCGAACAGCAGCACATGGTAGTATGCGATCAGGAAGCGGGCCTGCAACTTGAGTTTATCGACCTTCTCCTGCGTATTGATATCCGTCTGCTGGGGCACGACATGTACGTTGTCGAGGAAGACATACAGGTGGCGGATCACCCGGTAGAGCGGGATCCACTTCTCACCGAAGCCCGAACCGGAAACACTCCAGTCTCCACGCGTTATCCGGTAGGCCTTGTAGCAGTCCCGGTTGTCGTTGATGTCGGCCTCGTCGGAGATCAGTTCATACGGGGAGGAGAACTCCCACCAGTCCGGCGCATAATCGACCGAGCTGGTCAGGGTCATCATCAGCGGGCTCGGAATCAGGGAGTAGCCGTGGGCCAGCCAGCTCAGCGTCGTGGAGCCGTTGCCGAAGACATAGTCCAGGTCCTGGACATTGGTCGGTTTGTCGAAAAAGCTGTCGCACGAAGAGGTTCCCATCAACAGGCCGAGCAGCGCGACACAATACTTTATGCATTTCATAACTGTAATCGTTTAAAAGTTCAATTCCACACCGAACGAATAGCTCTTCATCACCGGGTATTTCATACCGCTGTTCGTTCCCAGCTCCACGTCCCACAAATCGAAATCACTGAACGTAAGTAGGTTGTTCCCGATAAAGTAGACGCGCAGATGCTCGATTCCGGCCTTGATCGACCACTTCCGCGGCAGCGTATACCCCACAACGACATCCTTCACACGCAGGTAGGACATGTTGCGCTGCCACCAGGTCGAGTTAAGGTAGTTCTGGTCGTTGTATCCGCCGCGCACACGGGGCGAGAAGACGTCCTGACGCGGATTCTCCTCGGTCCAGAAACTGTTGGCCAGCTTTTTATAGATATTCGCATCCGAAACGGTCGGGATGACGTTCTTGTCCACCGGACCATCGTCATCGTTGTTGATGATACGGGTCACGTGCGCCGCACCCTGCAGACGGATACCGAAATCGAAGGCCTTGTAGGCCACGTTGATACCCAAACCATAGACGATCTCGGGCGTATCGCTGTAACCGATTGCCGTGAAGTCGTCCTTCGTGATGAAGCCGTCGCCATTGACGTCCCGGTACTTGATGTCGCCGGGAGCCACCTCGATTCCGAGTTCGGGGACGGGCAAATGCTGGAGCAGATTGCCCTCGGCGTCGAAATCCTCCTTCGTATACAGCCCCTCGGCAACCAGGCCGAACTGCTGTCCGTAGGGATGGCCGATCCGATCGAGGTTCGGATAGCGGGGTTCGGGATCTCCGTTATAGACGATCTCGTTGCGTGCATAGGTGAAGTTGCCCATGGCCGAGATCCGCCAATCGCCCTTCATGTAGTTGTAGACCAGGCTCATATCGACACCATGATTCTTCATCTTGCCCATATTGGTCCACGGATCGACGCTGAAACCGGCACTGTACGGGAGCCGGCGGTTCTGACACAGGATGTTTTTGCGGTAGTTGTTGAAGTAATCGACCGTAAGATCGAACCCGAACATGGAAAGTTCCACTCCGATGTCCCGCTTCAACTCGGTTTCCCAGGTCAGGTTGCTTCCGAACTTGCCCTCCATCAGGCCGCTATAGGGCCGCGACGTGGGGTATTTGCCGAAATCATATCCATTGCTGCCCACAATCTCGGCCAGATAGGCATAACGGGTGCTGCTTCCGAGCTGATCGTTACCCACGGTACCGAACGAACCACGGATCTTGAATTTGGGAATCACCTGCTTGATGCCCTCCCAGAAAGGCTCTTCGGAGACATACCAGCCCAATGCAACGGCCGGGAAGATACCGATGCGGTGTCCCGGAGCAAAGTTCTCCGATCCGTTCACACCCAGGTTTCCCTCGATGAAGTAGCGGTTGTCGTAATTGTAGGTCACACGCGAGGCCAGGCCCTGGCTCTGGTAGGGCAGCAGAGCGAACTCGCCGCTTCCGTTGGCGATGTTCCGGATACGCTGGTTGTAGAGGACCAGCGCCCCGACGTTGTGCTTGCCGAAGGAGCGGTCGTAATTCACGGAGGCCTCCAAATAGGTCGTGTAGGCCATCGCGCTGCTCTTGCTCAGGTTCAGGAACGGCGAGTCGCCCGGATAGTAGTTTCCGATCAGATTGCCCTCCTCGTCGCGGCCCGTCGCATAGAACTTGTCGGGGCTGAACACGCCCACCAGGGAGCTTGTATTGTCCACGTCGTAGGCGAACAGAACCCGGGCGCTCAAACCTTCGGTAATGAAATCCAGCTTCTGGTTCAGCGTTCCCGTAGCCGTTGTCACGCTGTTGCCGTCCTCCTTGTAGCCGAGCTGCGTCAGCCAGTTGTACGGGTTCTCGCCGATAACGGGGGTCGAAAGCTGCCCGTCGGAGTAACGCACGGGGAACTCGTTCGGTTTGGTCGTGATTGCCAGCCGCCAGATGTCATCGACGCTCGTACGCGGTCCGTTCACAGTCGTCAGCTGCGATCCCACATTGAAGTTGAATACGGTCGTCTTCGTCAGGTCGATGTCGAAGTTGCCGCGGAAATTGACCCGGTTGAGCCGGATGTTCGAGTTCCACGGACGGCTGTTGTCCGTCGTATAGATACCGTCCTCGGTGTGGTACGAGGTGGAGACGAAATAGCGGATCTTCGGCGAACCGCCTGAAATATTGACATTGACGTGCGCGTGCTTGGTCGTGGACTTGACCAGCGCGTCCATCCAGTCCACATCGGGATAGAGGTCCGGATCGGTCCGGTTGCGCGTATTCGTAATGCGGTAGTCGGGATAGGGTTCGGGACCCGCATTGCCACCCAGCACATGGGCCATGTTCATCAGTTCCATGTATTCCACGGCACCCACGAATTCGGGCATGATCGTCGGAGCCTTCACCGCATACTCGGCACTCACATCGACCTTCAGCTCGCCGATGGATCCCTTTTTCGTCGTGATGGCGATGACGCCGTTGGCTCCCCGGACACCGTAGACGGCCGTAGCACTGGCATCCTTGAGAATCGAGAACGACTCGATCTCCTTGGGGTCGATCGAGTTGAAATCACGCTCGACGCCATCGACCAGAATCAGCGGCGACGTATTGCCCTTGAAGGTGGCCATGCCGCGGATCCAGAAATCGGCCCGGTCGTTACCGACCTCGCCCGACCGCTGCACGGCGATGATTCCCGGGATGTTTCCCGCCAGCGTCTGACTTAGGGCCGATTTGGAGGAGACCGAAAGAGCGGTCGCCTGAACCGAGGCGATGGCTCCGATCACGCTCTCCTTTTTCTGCGTACCGAATCCGACGACCACAACATCGTCGATATTCGTGGCATCGGGCAACAGCTGGATATTATAGATTTTGTTACGTTCGATCGGAACCGTCTGTGTCTGGTAACAGATAAAACTGAACTGCAGTTTGCCGGAGGCGGGAACCTCGAGGCTGAAACTGCCCTTCGCATCCGAAGATGTCCCGAGGGTGGTCCCCTCGACGGTGATCGTGGCCCCGATCACCGGCTGCAGGTTCTCATCCATGATGTTGCCCGAGACCCGTGTCTTGTCCTGGGCGTTCACGGTCCCTGAGAACAGGAAACTCAGCAGACACACCAACAGCATCCTGGGTGACCAGAAGACACTGTCTCTTCTTTTCTTGTAGCATTCCTCACTCATAGATCAGTAATTTTAGGGTTATACATTGAATGGTAAAGTTCACATAAGATCAACCGCGTTTTTCCCTTTAACAAAGAAACCCAATTATACCAGATTTGAGATTAAAAATTGTATCAATCAATTTCATTTTTAAATCATCCGATCTTCACCAAAACAAGGAATCGCATACATATCAAGCACTTGTACACATACGACATATTTAACGGCATTTCGGCGTGTCCTTGACCATAGTCGCACATATCGTTTTTTTTCCTACTTTCGATTACCGTTTATTCAACACAAAACAGCCATGTCGCGCAGAATCATCCTCCTCCTTTCGGCCGTTTTTCTGGAATTCGCCTTCACCCGAAGCGCACCGATGGTCATCGATGTAATCAATTCGGAAAAAGGTTTGCTGAGCAACACGATCCTCTCCATTACGGAGGATTCGTTCGGCCGCATGTGGATCGGAACCGCCAACGGCATCTCCTGCTACAACGGCGACATGCCGATGAACATCTCCGTCAATACCGCTCCCCGGCGCATTTCGAACAAATACGCCCAAAGCCTGCTGCCCATGGAGAACGGCGACGTATGGATCGGGACCCCCGACCGGCTGAACATCTACTCCTACCAGGGCGATTCCGTTTTCATTGCCAACCGTCAGGAGATCGGAATCTCCGATATCACCGCCCTGCTGATGAGCCGGGACAAGAGAACGATCTGGATAGGCAGCACGGACCAGGGAGTCGGGGCATACGACCTTCCCGAAGGCAGATTCCGAAAACTGCAGTTCCCGGACAGCACGAACCTGCCGAAACACATCATCACCCTGTGCGAGGATCCGAACGATTATCTGTGGATCGGGACACGGTACGACGGAATATACATCTATGACCTGAAGAACGGCAAACTCTCCGGTTTTCCCATGCAGCATGCAACGGTCAATGCCCTGTGCACCGGGCGGAGCGGCACCATGTGGATCGGGACACACGACGGACTGTTCGGCGGAACGGTAAACGGCCCCATGGTGCGCATCAGCCACCCCATGGTGGACCACATCAAGATCATGGCGATCGTCGAAGACCGCAACGGCACGATCTGGGTCGGAGGAGACAACGGCCTGGTTGCCTTCTCCCCCGAGTCGGTGACGCCCGACAACCGAATCACGGACCTGCGCTCCGTTTCCGAAGGTCCCGGAATCGGTAAACTGACATACCGATACGTCTCGGCGCTGTATTACGACAAGAAGCAGACCCTCTGGGTAGGAACCTTCGGCGGCGGCATAAACATACTCGACATCTCGGAGTTCTCCCCCTCGGTCATCACCCCGATCGAGGACATGCAGGACGGGAACTCCTCGAACAAAACGCTCGCCATCTGCCGGGGGAATGACGACGACCTCTGGTTCGGGATGGACGGACACGGAGTCGTCCGCTACGATCTGAAGACAGGCCAAAAACAGGTGTTCTCCGGGTCGGACATCCACGACTCGGTGATCGTTTCCCTGTGCAGAGACGAGAACGGATACATCTGGGCCGGCGGATATTACAACGGTCTGGCCTATCTTGCCCCCGGCTCCGACCGTTTCGTGGCGATCCGCAACACGCCGCACAACGAGACGATCCGGGCCATTGCCACGGACGAAGGAAAGATCTACTACAACAATGATTCGGATCTGTTCTGCTACGACTTCCTCAGCAAAAGGACGACCCGCCCGCTTGCCGGGCGGCTGAACAAGAAGCTGGACATCCGCACGATCGTCATCGACCGCGAAACCATATGGCTGGGCACCTACCACAACGGAATCATCGGGTACGACAGGGAGACGGGGCGGATCACCGAAATCCCGGTCCACAAGGATTTCGGGAATGCCGTGGTATGGGACATGGTCCTCTTCGACCGGCAACTGTGGTGCGCCACCGATCTCGGGCTTTTCCGAACCGACCTGACAGGCGATCCCCTGCGGGGCGAGTTCATCGCCTCACCCGATCCCGGCTCCAAAAGTTTCGTGGCCGTAGCATCGGACGACAACGGCAAACTGTGGCTCTCCGGGACCAGCAAGATATACTGCTACGACATAACGGCCCAAAAATATACCCAGGTCACAACCCCAAAGATGCTCTCGGTGACCGACTATTCGGATGCCGCCATCCTGATCGACCGGACCGAGACATACGTCGGCGGATTCAAGGGCGTCGCCATCGTCAGAGACCGGAGGGAGTCGCCCGACACCATCCAGGCAAGGGAACTGTTCCTGGCCAACCTGAACATCAACAACCATCCGGTCTACCCGGGCGCCAGGCGATCTCCGCTCAAGAAAAACCTCAATGCGCAGGAGCGGATCGTACTCAGTCACAAGCAGAACAACATCTCGCTCGATTTCATCATACCCTATTTCGGATACGAGATCGCCAGCTACAGGTACCGGATAAAGGAGCGCAGCAACGAATGGTCCGAACTGGGGGCATCGCATACCCTCTCGATCAACAACATGCCTTACGGCAAATACACGCTCGAGATCGAAGGCTCCATCGCCGATTCGCCGAAAGTATTCTCCCGAACCCTCCAGCTCGTCTTCCGACCGCCGTTCTATCTCTCGACCGGAGCGAAATCGCTCTACCTGCTTCTCGTCGTACTTGCCGCCTTCGTTGCCGTACGGATCACCAAGACACGCATCGAATTGAAACATACGCTGGAGATGGAGCAGGCCAACCGGAAAAAGGATGAAGAGCTCAACGAGGCAAAAATCAGCTTCTTCACCACCATATCCCACGAACTGCGAACCCCGCTGACCCTGTTGCTGGCTCCGATCGACCAGCTCAAGGCATACGAAACCAACTCTTCGAAACTGAAAAACTACCAGCTCATCGAAAGGAATGCCAAAACCCTCCTCTCGCTGGTCAATCAGATCCTCGATTTCCGGAAAAACGAAAAGGGGGAGATCCGCCTGCAGGTGGCCCGCACCGACATCCGCACGCTGATTGCGGACATCATACTTCCGTTCGACCAGCTGGCCGGTTACAGAAACATTGCATTCCAGGCCTCGTTCCCCCCATCGGGGACATCGGTCTGCATCGATGCCGACATATTGACGAAAATCATCAACAACCTGCTCTCCAACGCCTTCAAGTTTACGGAGCCGGGAGGCAAAATAACGCTGACGGCAGACATCACCTCCAACGAACTGGTGCTCTCGGTCGCCGACACGGGCATCGGCATGGCCAAGGAACAGCAGGAAAAGGTGTTCGACATATTCTATCAGGGAGACAACGCACAGACAAAATACGGAAGCGGACTCGGATTGTATCTGGTAAAATCGCTCGTAAAGATTCACCACGGGGATATCTCCGTAGAGAGCACACCCGGCATCGGGACAACGTTCCGGTGTACGCTGCCCTGCAGAGAGGATTTTTTCATCGACTCGGAATTCGCTCCGACGGAAGTCGGATCGGAGAAAGAGGTGATCCGGGAACCGGATACGCAGCCGGAAGAGAAGATGGAAGCGGGCGACAAGGGCAAGGAGGAGACGATCCTGATCGTGGAGGACAACGAGGACATCGTCGAGTTCCTGACCGACAGCCTCGGGGTAAAGTACAACATACATGCCGTCTCCAACGGAGCCCAGGCTCTGGAAAAACTGAACGAAATTCCTGAAACCTCACTGGTCATCACGGATGTGATGATGCCCATCATGGACGGAATCACCCTGTGCCGCGAGATCAAAACCAACTTCGACACAAGCCATATCCCGGTCATCATCCTTTCGGCCAAATCCGAGATGGAGGACATGATGAACGGACTGCGCTGCGGAGCCGACGCCTACATATCCAAACCGTTTTCGCTGACCCACCTGAAGATTCAGATCGAGAAGCTGATCGAGATCCGGAAAACGCTCAAGGAGAAATACCGAAAATCGCTAAACTTCAGTTTCAACAACGAACATGAGGATGTATTGTCTGCCGAGAACAGATTCCTGAACGACATCACGCAGATCATCCTGCAGAACCTGTCGGACGTAAACCTCAACGTAGACTACATCAGCAGCGCCATATCGATGAGCCGGGCCAGTCTCTACCGCAAACTGAAATCGATCACCGGACTCTCCGTGAACGACTTCATCCGCAACATCCGGCTGAGCCGGGCCGAATACGAACTGCGGGAGACCCCCAAGACCATCTCCGAGATCGCCTACGACAACGGATTCAGCACGCCCTCCTATTTCAGCACCTGCTTCACCATTCAATACGGCTGTTCCCCCAAGGCATACCGTCAGAACAATGAGGCGAAGAAGGGGCAACCGTGACGGAGCAGGCAACAGCCCCTGAAAAAAGCGTCGGGCCCCGACCGGGGTCCGACGCTGATGCAAAAAAAGGGAAGAGGGCTATTCGCCGACCATGGCGTGGCGGTAGCCGTCGGTCTTGTTCCAGTCGCCGCGCGTAAAGTCCGGAACGGCGACAGGTGCACTGTTGTGTTCGAGCGACATGGCCGTGAGCGACCCGATGCACGACCACTCGGCCGCATCGTAAACGTCCTGGTCGAGCGGCAGTCCGTTGCGCAGGCAGTAGATCAGACGGTAGTCCATGATGAAGTCCATACCGCCGTGGCCGCCCACCTCGCGGGCCTTCTCCTCGATATCCTTCACGATCGGGTCCTTGTAGCGCTCCATCAGCGCAGCCTTGACCTCATCCGGCACGAAACCGTGAGCCGAGAGGTTCTCGTGATCGGGCACGTCATTGGCCAGCTGCTCCGGGCGGAAGGCATAGCCCTCGACCGGATACTTGTTGGCAAAGCCCTCGGTTCCCGTCAGCTGGTACATGCGGCTGTAGGGACGCGGCGTGTAGACGTTGTGCTGCAGGTGGATCGTACGGCCCTTCTCGGTCTTGATAAGCGTCAGCGTATGGTCGCCGTTGGCAAACTCCGTAGCTCCCATCTTCTCCTGTGCGGTCTTCAGACCGTTCACCGACTTGGTGTCCATCGCAACCAGATAGTTCATCTTGTCGCCGCGGTGGATGTCGAGCAGCTGGCAGGCGGGGCCCAGGCCGTGCGTGGCATAGACGTCACCGCGGTGTTTCTGGTCGAAATCGAGGCGCCAGTTGCCCTGATAGTAGTCCCAGAACTCATCGAGATTGTGGATGTAGGCACCCTCGACGTGGAGGATCTCGCCGAAAAGCCCGTGCTGCGCCATGTTGAGCGTCGTCAGCTCGAAGAAATCGTAGACACAGTTCTCGAGCATCATGCAGTGGCGCTGCGTCTTCTCGGCGGTGTTCACCAGCTGCCAGCACTCGTCGAGCGACTGCGCGGCGGGGACCTCGACGGCGACGTGCTTGCCGTGCTCCATGGCATAGACCGCCATCGGGACGTGCTTGAGCCACGGCGTGGCGATGTAGACCAGGTCGATGTCCTCACGCTCGCAGAGCTGCTTCCAGCCCTCCTCGCCGCTGTAGGCCTCGGCACGCGGCAGGCCGCGCTCCTCGAGGATCTTCTGCGAAGCCTCGACCCGCTCGGGATAGAGGTCGCACAGCGCCTTGATCTCCACGCCGTCGAGGTGCGTGAAACGGCTGACGGCACCCGGGCCACGCATACCCAGCCCGATGAAACCGACGCGGACGGTCTCCATGGGCTCGGTCCGCAGGCCGAGGACCGACTGCTGCCCCGGCTCGCGCTCCGGAGTATCGAAGACGATCACGCCATCGACGATCGTCCAACCCTTGTCCGTATCCCCGCCGCAGCAGGACGAAAACAGCATGCCCGCCAGGGCACACATCAGAATGCAAAATTTCTTCATAGGAAAGCGGTTAATGTTATTTATCACAAATATACGGAAATATTTTTGAAATCTTCCTGGGTTTGACTACTTTTGCGCAACGAAAAAAATTCACTCCGGTCTCCATGTATCGCAGATTCGCAGCGGCTCTCCTCTCGGCACTCCTGCTGTCACCGGGATGGCTCGGCATGACGGGCTTCACGCAACTCATCGGCTTCGTACCTCTGCTGTGGATCAGCTCCTCATACGAAGGCGGCCGGCGCAACTGGTGGCGGATGTTCGGATGGGCGGCACTCACCTTCGTGTTGTGGAATGCAATGACCATATGGTGGATCTGGAACGCCACTCCGGTGGGTCCCGTCGCCGCAACGCTTGCCTCGACCACCCTCAACATGATCGCCTTCATGTTGTTCCACTCCGTTTCGAAAAAGGCCCACAAGGCCCTTGCCTACACAACCTTTGTCGCCGCCTGGATCTCGACCGAATACTGGTACACCACCGGCGAATTCTCGTGGCCGTGGCTGGTGCTGGGCAACGGATTCTCACACGACATATGGGCCGTGCAGTGGTACGAATACACGGGCGTCTTCGGCGGTTCGCTGTGGGTACTCGTCTGCAACCTGCTCGTTTTCGAGGCCCTGCGCTCCCGCTCGCGGCGGCGCAGCCTGGCAGCGGCCGCAGCCGTCGTGCTGCCTCCGGCCGTTTCGCTCTGCATCGGGGCCGCGTGGCGGCAGCCCGACCAGGGGACGGTCCGCGTAAGCATCATCCAACCCAATGTGGACTGCTACGACAAGTTCCACGGCGACGTCTCGCGACAGGAGCGCAACCTGATCGACCTGATCGGCCAGGTGCCCTCCGACGCACAGTTCATCCTGCTCCCCGAGACGGCCGTACCCGACTACTATTGGGAGCCGACACTCTCGACGACACCGGACGGCAGCGCCGCAGGACCGTTCTGGCAGGAACTCGCCGACTCGCTCCGCACGGGGCATCCCGATGCGCTGCTGATCGCCGGAGCCAACACCCTGCGCCGCTACGAGGCCGGCACACAGAGCCGCACGGCACGCCTCAACCGGGCCGACGGCAGCTATTACGACATCTTCAACTCGGCCGTGGGACTCGACTCCGCCGGACGCATCCAACTGCACCACAAGGGGCGGCTGGTCATCGGCGTGGAGAACACCCCGACATGGGTCTTCGACGTGTTGAAATTCCTGGTTATCGACCTGGGCGGCACGCTCGGGCAGATCGGCATGGGGCAGCACGGGACGGCCTTTGAGCACGCCGGGACGAAGGTCGGGCCGGCAATCTGCTACGAAGGGCTCTACGGCGCGTTCTACGGCGATTTCGTACGCCGCGGCGCGCAGTTCATGGCCATCGTCTCGAACGACGGCTGGTGGGGCGACACCCCCGGATACACGCACCTCTTCTCGATCTCGCGGCTGCGGGCCGTGGAGCACCGCCGGGCCATTGCCCGCGCGGCCAACACCGGAAAATCGGGCTTCATCTCCGCGCGCGGCGACATCGGACAGACGCTCGGCTGGGAAGAGCGCGGTGTGCTGACGGCCGATGTCCCGCTCTCGTCGCAAACCACGTTCTACACCCGATACGGCGACTACGTGGCCCGCATCGCAGAGTATGTCCTGCTGCTCTCGCTGCTCTACTACGTCGCCTACCGGATCAAACGCAAAAACTATCTCGTCCAATAATACCCTGCTTTATGAACTATAACCAAACCCTCGAGTTTCTCTTTTCGTCGCTCCCGGCTTTCGAAAACACGGGCGCTTCGGCCTACAAACCGGGATTGGAACGCATCACCGCATTCTGCCGCCATCTGGGCAACCCGCAGCGGAACTTCTTCACGATCCACGTCGCCGGCACCAACGGCAAAGGGTCCGTGGCGCACATCATCGCCGCAGTGCTCCAGCAGGCCGGCTACCGCACGGGCCTCTTCACGTCGCCCCACCTGCAGGATTTCCGCGAACGCATCCGCGTGGACGGTGAAATGATTCCCAAGCAGAAGGTGGTGAACTTCGTGGACAAACACCACGACAAGATGGTCGGACTGGAGCTGTCGTTCTTCGAGATGACCGCCGCGATGGCCTTCGACTACTTCGCACAGAGCGACGTCGAGGTGGCGGTGATCGAGACCGGGCTCGGAGGGCGGCTCGATGCAACGAACATCATCGTGCCGATCCTGAGCATCATCACCAACATCGGACTCGAGCATACGGCCCTGCTGGGCGACACTCTCCAGAAGATCGCCGCCGAGAAGGCCGGGATCATCAAGAAGAGCATCCCGGTGATCATCGGCGAGGCAGACGACCGCTACAACGGCGTGATCGAGCAGGCTGCCGCCGCCAACAAGTCGCGCGTGATCTACGCCGAACGGGAGTTCCTCTACGAGGGCCGCACGGAGCGGGACGGGAGCCAGCTCTTCCGGTTGCGCCGCACGCGCGACGACAAGGCCTTCGAAGTCGAGTTGGACCTTGCGGGCAACTACCAGAGCCACAACATTGTGACGGCTTCGGCCGCCGTGGATTTCCTCCACGAGGAGACCCCGCTGACGATCTCCCGACGCGCCTATCTCGAGGGCATGCGCGGGGCTGCGTCACACACCGCGCTGCACGGACGCTGGCAGAAGCTGGGCGAGGCTCCGCTCACGATCTGCGACACGGGCCACAACGCCCACGGCATCGCCTATGTGGCCGAGCAGCTGAAGGCCACGCCGCACCGGAAGCTCTACTGCGTGATGGGCTTCGTCCGCGACAAGGACTTGGCACACATCCTCCCGCTGCTGCCCCGAGACGCCCACTACATCTTCACGCAGGCCCGTTCGGAGCGGGCGCTGACGGCCGGAGAACTGACGGCCAAGGCCGCCATCTACGGGTTGCAGGGCGAGGCCGTAGCCGACGTGCAGGCCGCCGTGGCCCGGGCCCGCGAGCTGGCCGGAGCCGAAGACATGATCTTCATCGGCGGCAGTACCTACGTGGTCGGCGAGGCGCTCTGACCGGACCGTGAGGCAACGCAAGACAAAGGGGTCGGAAACAGTTCCGGCCCCTTCTCTTTTTCCCCGTGTTCCATGTGCTGCATCCGGGCGGTCGCTCCGATCCGCCGCACGCCGTCTCCGACCCGCGACGCACGGTCCGGCAACCGGCTGTGCGCACCAACGCCTCAGCCTCCCGGCAGCCGGCTTCTCCGGACTCCGCAGCAAACGGGCGCGCTCCCGACCCGGCGAAGGATCAGGCCTGCCCCATCTTGGGCCCCGAATCGCCCCCGGCATTCGGTGTCGGGATCTCGATCTTGCCCATCGAACTCTCGTAGCGCGCGATGTTCTCCTGCAACGACCACAGGAGCCGCTTGGCGTGTTCGGGCGTGAGGATGATGCGGCTCTTGACATGCGCCTTCGACACGCCCGGCAGGACGGTCGCAAAATCGAGTATGAACTCCGAAGAGGAGTGTGCAATGAGTACCAGATTCGAATAGTGGCCCTGTGCGACCGCATCGTCGAGATCGATGTCGAGGCCGAATTGTTTCATCTCTGCCATGGTTCGCTGCTTGTTGTTTTCTGCAAAAATAGAAGATTTCGCCCTTTGCGAAGCCCGCAGGAGGCGTTTTTTTTCGAGATTTTTTCAACATCCCGAATCCCGAGGCCGAAGCGGCCGCAGCCCCCGCCGCCGAAGGCGGGCAGGACAAATAAATTTGGTGTTGCGCGCGGGTTGTATTATCTTTGTTCCCTAAAACACCCGAAAGGCGAAGAACATGGGATTTGAGATTCTGGAACTCCTCTTCCGAGGCATCTGCGTGGGCGTCGCGGCATCGATCACCGTCGGCCCCGTGGCCGTGCTCTGCATCCAGCGCACGCTCTCGAAAAGCCGCAAATCGGGCATCGTCTCCGGAATCGGAGTCGCCTGCGCCGACACGTTCATGGCCATGGCCGCCCTGTTCTTCTACTCGATGCTCCAGACCCAGATCGAGCAGTACAACACCCTGCTGCGCGTCATCGGCGGCATCTTCGTGGTCATTGTCGGCGTCTACATCTTCGCCCAGAACCCCGTGCCGCAGATCCGCCGCAACCGCGCCGGAAAGACATCGCTCGGACAGGACTTCGCCTCGATATTCGGGCTGACGATCGCCAACTTCATCATGGTGATCCCCTACATCCTCGCCTTTTTCGCCGTCTTCAAGATCTCGAGCGGCGACATGACCCAGACGGGATTCGGCGGATTCGTCCGCTCGGTATTCGTCATCGCCGGGTTCTTCGGCGGCGCCGCCTTCTGGTGGACCCTGCTGGCATGCGTCATCAGCCTCTTCCGCCGCCGGTTCCGCCCCCGCCACATGCTCACGATCAACCACACGGCCGGCATCATCATCGGCCTGCTGGGCATATACAGCATATTATCCACCTTCTTCTCCATATTCCCCAATGTCGGACATTAAACCCAACAAGATCATCATCGCCGTAGACGGATTCTCGTCGTGCGGAAAAAGCACCTTCGCCAAGGCCATTGCGGCCCGGCTGGGATATATCTTCATCGACACCGGAGCCATGTACCGCGCCGTGACGCTCTATGCCCTGGAGCACGGCGCCATCCGTTCGGGCATCGTCGATGAGGAGGCGGTGGTCCGTCTGCTCGGGCAGATCTCGATCACCTTCCGCTTCAACCCCCAGCGCGGGGCCAGCGACATCTATGTGAACGGCGACCTGGCCGAAGGCAAGATCCGCACGATCGAGGTGTCGAACTGCGTAAGCCGCGTGAGCGCCATCCCGGAGGTCCGGCAGAAACTCGTGGCCATGCAGCAGGAGATGGGACGCCGCCGCGGCGTGGTGATGGACGGACGAGACATCGGCACGGTGGTATTTCCCGATGCCGAACTGAAGATATTCATGACGGCCGACCCCGCCGTACGGGCGCGCCGCCGCTACGACGAACTGAAGGCCAAGGGCGACGCGGTATCGCTCGAGGAGATCGAGCGCAACGTCCGCGAACGCGACAAGGCCGACATGTCCCGCGCGATCTCCCCGTTGCGGCAGGCCCCCGACGCCGTGGTGCTGGACAACAGCCACATGACCGTCGAGGAGCAGATGGCGTGGTTCATGGAGCGGTTCGAAGGATTGAAAAACTGAAAGAACGACCCGCCCTCCCGTCCGGGGAGAACGCCCGCGCGGCCACAGGTGCCGCACGCCGCGGAACGCCGGCCGGCGGGAGCGGACAAGAGAACGACCAAGATGCAGATAGAGATCGACGACAAATCGGGATTCTGCTTCGGCGTAGTCCGGGCGATTTCGGAGGCCGAGCGGGCCCTCGCCGAAGGCGGTACGGTCTACTCGCTCGGGGATATCGTGCACAACCGGATCGAGGTGCAGCGCCTCGAGGGACTCGGGCTGCGGACCGTCGGCCATGCCGACATGCCCCGCCTGGGCGGCTGCCGGCTCTTCATACGCGCGCACGGGGAGCCTCCGACAACCTATGCGACGGCCTGCGAACTGGGCATCGAGGTCATCGACGCCACCTGCCCGGTGGTGGCCCGCCTCCAGCGGCGGGTGAAGCAGGCCCACGCCGGAATGCGCGCCGTGGGCGGTCAGGTCGTGATCCTCGGCAAGCGGGGGCACGCCGAGGTGGTCGGGCTCACGGGCCAAGTCGCCGACCCGACGATCGTCATCGAGACGGCTGCGGACCTCGACCGCATCGACTTCACGCGACCGATCCACTTCCTCTCGCAGACCACGCAGAGCATCGCCCTCTTCGAGCAGCTCGGCGAGGAGATGAAACGCCGCGCAACCGACCCCGCGCAGGTACGGCTCGACGACACGATCTGCCGCCAGGTATCCGGACGCGAGGAGCATCTCGACCGGTTCGCCCGCCGGTTCGATGTCGTGATCTTCGTCTGCGGCCGCAAGTCGTCGAACGGCAAGGTGCTCTTCGAAGTGTGCCGCCGGGCCAATTCCCGGACCTACAACATCGAAGAGGCCGCAGAAATCGATCCCGCATGGCTCGAAGGCGTCGCCTCGGTGGGAATATGCGGGGCGACCTCGACGCCCAAGTGGCTCATGCAGCAGGTCGCCGAGGCGGTCGGAGAGCTGGCCAAGGCCGGCGTGCGGCCGTAACCCCGCGCCGCAGAAACAGAAAACCAATAAAATCCGATATCATGAAACGTTATTTGATCCGTTCGCTGAAATATTTCGTAGCCTTGTGCGTTCTATGTGCGGGCATTATGGCGCTCAACCGCATGATGGGGTCGGCGCTGGACATCCGGCAGACCCTCTACGTCATGTTCCACACGACCCGCGGGATGCTGCTGCCGGCGGTCATCGTCGTACTGGCAGCCCTCTACCCGAAATTCGGATTCATCGTCCGCAAGGTCGAGGGTGACGTGCAGCAGAACCGCGAGCAGATTCTGAACGCCTTCCGCTCGGCCGGGTTCGACCTCGTCCGCGAGGCCGACGAGGCACTCTTCTTCCGGGCAAAGAGTCCGCTCTACAAGCTCCTGCTGCTCGGAGAGGATGAGATCAAGGTTTCGCAATACGGCCAGTGGATCCTCATCGACGGCATCCGCCGCGGTGTGGCCCGGGTCGAATACCGGCTGGATTCGTACATACGCATGAGACAATATGACAACTAAACGCAAATACGGCTTTCTGATCGCCGCAACCGCCCTGCTGGCCGTCGCAGGGAGTTCGATCCATGCCCGCAAGGACGATTTCGGGCTGGGCCGCAACATGGAGATCACGGTGAACATGATGCGCGAACTCGCGCTCGGATACGTCGATCCGATCGACCCCGACCGGCTGATGGAGGGGGCGGCCGCCGGCATGGTCAGCGACCTCGACCCCTACACGGAGTACATCTCCGAGGAGGGGCTCTCGGACTTCGAACTGCTCACGACCGGCAAATACGGGGGCGTCGGCGCCCTGATCCGCAAAAAGGGCGACTGGGTGAAGATCTCGCAGCCCTATGCCGGGACCCCTTCGGACCGGGCCGGGCTGAAGATCGGAGACCTGATCCTCTCGATCGACGGCAAGTCGGCCAAAGGGCTCACGACCGAGGAGGTGTCGGGAATGCTCAAGGGCGAACCCGGCAGCAAGGTGAAGATAACGGTCATGCACCTCGACAGCACGCAGCAGAGCGTGACGCTCCGCCGCGAGCGGATCTCGATCCCGGGCGTACCCTACGCCGGCTGGGTGAAGGAGGGAATCGGATACATCCGCCACAGCGACTTTACGGAAGGGTGTTACGAGGAGATGCGCGCCGCGATCGACCGACTCCGCACCGAGGGTGAACTGAAGGGACTGGTGCTCGACTACCGCTCGAACGGAGGCGGCATCATGCAGGAGGCCGTGAAGATCCTCTCGCTCTTCGTGCCGCGCGGCACGGTGGTCGTAACGACCCGCGGCCGCAACGAACAACGCGACTACCGCACCGAAGCCGAGCCGATCCTTCCGGACCTCCCGCTCGCCGTGCTGGTGGACGGCAGCACGGCCTCGTCGTCGGAGATCGTCGCCGGTGCGCTTCAGGACCTCGACCGCGCCGTTCTCATCGGCCAGCGCAGCTTCGGGAAAGGGCTGGTGCAGGCGACCCGCCCGCTGGGATACAACACGATGCTCAAGCTCACGACGGCCAAATACTACATTCCCTCGGGACGCTGCATCCAGGCCATCGACTACTCCCACTCGCAGGAGGGCTCCGTACGCACGGTTCCCGACTCGCTGATCTCGGAGTTCGAGACCCGTGCGGGCCGCAAGGTCTACGACGGCGGCGGCATCATGCCCGACATCGACGTGGAGCCCGAATACATCTCGCGCTTCGCCGCAACGCTCTACGCCCTGGGATTCATCGAGGATTTCGGCGACGAGTACACGCGCCGCAACCCGGGACAGCAGATCGACATCCGCACCTTCTCGATCACCGATGCCGACTATGCCGACTTCGCCGCCTTCATGCAGGACAAGGAGGTGCCCTACGAGTCGGATACGCGCCGGGCGCTCAAGGCCCTCAAGAAGGCAGCCGAAGACGACCGCTTCGCCGAGCTCAAGGAGCAGTTCGAGCGCGTGGAGTCGGAACTCAAGGACGACACGGCCACCAACCTCGAGACCTACCGCGAACAGGTGATCGAGGCGATCAACAACGACATCATCCTGCGCCACGCCTACACGGCCGGCGTCATCGAACACGCCATGGCCGACGACAAGGGGGTTGCCCGGGCCGTCGAGGTGCTCGAACACCCGGACGAATACCGCCGCATCACCACGGAGCAGGATACACGAAAAAAATAGCCTTCCGCGCGAAGGCTCTATTGAGACAAGCGACATGAAACTCGCCCACACCATATTCTCGTTCCGGAACCGACTGGTCATCATCATCGTCGGCATCTCGCTGGGCGCCGTCTCGCTCCTCTACACCAACAACATGGCCCGAAGGCTCAAGGAGAAGGAGCAGCACGACGTCGTGCTCTGGGCCCACGCCATGGAGCGCATCAACCGCGACGTACTGGGCGGTGCCCCGATGCAGGACCCGCTCGTCTCGGACATCATGTCCACGGGCAACAACATCCCCTTCATCATCACCGACGAGAACCTCAAGGTGCTCCATTCGCACCTGATTCCCGACGAGATCATCAACCACCCGGGGAAACTGCGGCGCGAGATCGACAAGCTCACCGAGGAGAACACCCCGATCCCGGTGAAGATCCTCTGGTCGGCCAAACACTACCACATCATCTTCTACGGCAGATCGGCCCTGCTCAAGTCGCTCTACTACTTCCCCTACATCCAGATTCTGGTCTTTGCGGCGTTCATATCACTGGGATTCATCGCTTTCCGTTCGTCGAAACACGACGAGCAGAACCGCGTGTGGATCGGTCTGGCCAAAGAGACCGCCCACCAGCTCGGGACCCCCACCTCGTCGCTGCTCGGATGGATCGAATACCTGCGTTCGCAGCCCGTGGACCAGTCGGCCGTCGAGGAGATGCAGAAGGACCTCACCCACCTGATGAAGATCGTGGACCGCTTCTCGAAGATCGGCTCCGAGACCCCGCTCACCCCGGCCAACATCAACGAGGTGGTGGGCGAATCGGTCATGTACTTCCGCAAGCGGATACCGCGCAACGTCACGCTCGACTACAACGGACTGGCCATCGCCCCGGTGCAGGCGAACATCAACGCCGCGCTGTTCGAATGGGTGGTGGAGAACCTGATGAAGAACTCGCTCGACGCCCTGCAGGGCCACGGAGCAATCGATGTCCGCATCTCGTCGGACGAACAGCACGTAATGATCGACGTCAAGGATACGGGCAAGGGAATCCCCAAGAGCAACTGGAAACGCATCTTCGAGCCGGGCTTCACGACCAAGACCCGCGGCTGGGGCCTCGGGTTGTCGCTCTCGCGGCGGATCGTCGAGGAGTACCACCAGGGTAAGATCGCCGTGACCGAATCCGAAATCGGCAAGGGCACGACCATCCGCATCACCCTCAAACGCATCTACGCATAATGCAGCAGGAGGCGACATACCGGAGCAGCGATCCCGGAGCGTCCTTTTCGGCCGACATCCCCGCAGATGCCGGCCGGAGCAGCCGTACCGATACAACAGCCGGTGCGACCGTTCTGCAACAGACCGGCACGACTGCGCAACAGGGAGGCGACTCGTTGCAGGCGACCCTGTCGCCGGCCGACTCGCTCGCCGCGGACAGTCTGGCAGCCCACACGGCCGATTCGCTGGCAGCATGGCCCTACGACCGCTACGGTACGGCCGACTCGCTGCCTGCGGAGCAGCAGGCCGTCATCTGGCGCGATACGACCGCAGAGGCCGTATTCGGCCGGGAATCGGTGCTCGTACCGCCCCGCCCGCTGCCGCAGGCCGTCGGGCAGTCGCTCACCGACAACGCTGTGTTCCAGGGCTTCGTCCTGCTGCTCGCAGGGACCTATGCCACACTGCTCTACCGCAACATCGGCGACATCCGCACGCTCCTCGGCCACGTCTCCCGCGAGCGGGCCGGCGGAGTCCGCCTCTCGGAGGATCCGGGCAGCAGCGGATTCACCCGGTTCCTGAACCTGGCGACAGCCATCGGCATGCTTTTTTTGGGCATCATCGCCGTCAAATACGGCGACTCGATCATGCCCCCTGCCCTCTCCGAGGCCCTGTCACACGGGGCCGTGCTGGCCCTGAGCCTGATCGCAACGCTCGCCTGCGCAGCCATCGCCGCTCTCCAAAGGGGATTTCTGCAGCTGGTCGGGGCAGTCACCGCATCGCAACCGTTCGTCTCGCAACTGGGGCTTCTGCGCCGCACCTACTTCGTCCTGGGGATCATCGTCACATCTCCCGCCCTGCTGCTCTTCGCGCTCTGTCCCCGCGGATCGGGCGACGTGTGGTTCTGCGTCATTGCCATCGAATTAGCCATTACGGTCATCTTATACCTCAGCGAGACGCTGCATCTCTTTATTTCCAAAAAAATTTCAATTTTGCATTGGATTTTGTACCTTTGCGCCGTGGAAATCTTCCCGATCAGCCTCGTATGGCTGCTGGTGGCGAGATAGACACCCCGAAAGCTACAAACTAAACATTTCCGCAATTGAAAGTAAAAAGCGTATTGGTTTCGCAGCCGAGGCCTGCAATCATCGAAAAATCCCCGTTCTACGAGTTGTCCCAGAAGTATGAGGTAGAGATCGCCTACAAGCCCTTTATCCGCGTTGTCGGCGTCTCGCTGAAGGAGTTCCGCGCACAGCGGGTCGAAATCCTTACGCATACGGCCGTCATCTTCACGTCGCGAACCACTGTGGACAGTTTCTTCCACATCTGCGAGGAGGCGCGCATCACCGTTCCGGAAACCATGAAATACATCTGCCAGACCGAGGCCGTAGCCCTCTACCTGCAGAAGTACATCGTCTACCGCAAACGCAAGATCTCGTTCGCCGACGGATCGTTCACCTCCCTCGTCGAGCTGATCATCAAACATAAGGACGAGAAGTTCCTCCTCGCCCTGAGCGAACCCCACAAGCCCGAGTTGCCGGAGACGCTCGCCAAACTCAAACTGCCGGTAGATCCGGTAATCCTGGCCCGGACCGTAGCCGCCGATCTCGACGACATGCACCTGGAAAACTACGGACTGCTGGCGCTCTACTCGCCGTCGGACGTCAAGGCCCTCGTCGAGAAGTTCGGAACCGAGAACCTGCCCCCCGTGGCGGTCTTCGGCGAAGGGACGCTCCGCGCCGCCGTCGATGCCGGCATCACCGTGCTGGCGAACGCCCCGACGCCCGAAGCCCCGTCGATGGCCAAGGCCGTGGACATCTACCTGCGCAAGGTCGAGGCGGGCGAGGAGATCGAACCCGTATCGGTGGTGACCGACACCCGCAAGGAGGAGTTCATCCGCAACCAGCAGAACAAACTGGCCAAGAAGAGCCGCGTGCGCCGTCCGGGCACCTCCGAACCCCGCAAATAACGCCGACGCCATGCCAGACGACCGCTCGTTACCCCGTTCGGAACGGCTCCGCTCGCTCGGAGCCGTCCGGCGGCTGTTCGAATGCGGCGAAAGCGGGTTCGTCTTCCCCTTCCGCTACGTCTGGTATGCCGAACCGGACACCGAGCCATCGGTCGAGGTGCTCTTCACGGTGCCGAAGAAGTTCCACAAACGCGCCAACCGGCGCAACCTGCTGCGCCGCCGCACCAAGGAGGCTTATCGGCTGCAGAAACAGATCGTACGCAACGGTGCGACGGTGAATCTCGACCTCGCACTGATCTACTCCTCAAAGGAGGTGCTGCCCTACAAGGTCATAGCCAATGCCGTCCGAAAGATTCTGGAGCACGTTGCGGAACGGCTTTAAGCGGGTCTGCACGCTGCCGTTTCTGCTGCTGGTGCGGTTCTACCAATACTGCATCTCCCCCTTTACGCCCCCTTCGTGCCGCTTCACGCCCACCTGCTCGCAGTATGCCGTGGAGGCCCTGCGCAAGTACGGGCCGATCAAGGGGATCTGGCTGACCATCAAAAGGCTGTCACGCTGCCATCCGTGGGGCGGCAGCGGATACGACCCGGTACCCTGACACGCGGGACGGTCGGCAGATTTCCCGAAACAGGTTCCCCGAAAGCAAGCACAGCTCCCGGAAAGGAGCTGTACAACCGTTGCGATATGCAAAAAAACGAAGATCAGTCACCCAGGTCGCGGCAGCACTCGGAACGTGTTTCGAACTCGAGCGTAACGTGCGGGATGCCGCAGGCGCGGAGCTGACGCTTGAGTTCCGCCTTCACCTGCTCCATAACCGCAAGGTCTTCCACCACGACGTGCGCCGTCAGCGCATTCTCCGTCGTGCTCATGGCCCAGATGTGGATGTGGTGCACGGCGCTGACGCCCTCGACCGAGAGCATCCGCCGTTCGGTGTCTGCCACGTCGATCCCTTCGGGCACCCCGTCGAGCGAGAGGCGCAGGCTGTCGCGCGTCAGCGACCAGACCGAAGCTACGATGACCGCGGCAACGACGAGCGCTATGATCGGATCGACGATGGTCCAGCCCGTCCAGGCAATCACAACCCCAGAGAGGAGCACCCCGATCGAAACCAGGGCATCGGCCGCCATGTGGAGATAGGCACCCCGGACATTGAGGTCCTTCTCCTTGTCCCGAAGGAAGAGCCATGCCGTAAAGCCGTTCACCAGGACACCGACTCCGGCCGTCCAGGCGATCGCCCCGCCGACAACCGGCTCGGGGCGGAGCAT
>OBDN01000102.1_pt1 | contig 37076 bp, 36 predicted proteins | sample 1518141 | NCBI WGS metagenome assembly OBDN01 (sample SAMN01760937, study PRJEB22395) | human gut metagenome
CTGGAGTTCAGACGTGTGCTCTTCCGATCTGTCCAAACCGTCTTTTTTGCGGAACGGTTTGTTGATGGTTTTCACTGTACGCCCTCCTTCTGCTTTTTCCATGCCAGAAAGCTCATAATGCCGCGCAGCTGGCCTTCGTAGCCGGAGCAGCGGCACAGGTTTCCGGCAAGGTATTCCTTCACCTGCTCTTCGGTGGGGTACTGCTGCTCCCGGAACAGGGCCAGCGCGTTCATAATAAAGCCCGGGTTGCAGAAGCCGCACTGCTCTGCGCCCTGATCTGCGATAAAGGCACCAAACTCGGCGGCCTCCTCCTGCAGACCCTCCAGCGTGGTGATCTTGTGCCCATCGGCGCGGGCTGCCAGCACGGAGCAGGACAGCACAGGCTTATCGTCCATAAACACGGTGCACAGACCGCAGTTGGAAGTTTCGCAGCCGCGCTTGACGCTCTTGCAGCCGTGTGCACGGACAAAATCGATCAAAAGCATATCCGGGGCGATCTCCTCGGACACCCGGATGCCGTTCAAGGTAAGTGTGATCTGCATTTACTTTTCCTCCTGCATTTTACGCTGTTCCAGCTCCAGCACTGCGCGCTTTGTCAGCACGCCTGCCAGATGCCTTCGGTATTCGGCGCTGCCGCGCATATTAGAGCCGGTAACGATCTGCGCCTTTACGCTTTCGGCAAACTGCGCGGCAAGCTGTTCTGCCGCAAGGGCAGGCTCTGCCGGGAGTTCGAACCGCACGGCGCGCAGCGGACGCGCACCAATGACGATGCTGTAATCGCCGTTCTCCATCCGGGCGGCAGCACAGGTCAGCACCGGGATATCGGTCTGGCTGTTGCGCACCGACTGGTAATAAAGCTGCATCGGTGCCTTTTTTACGATCAGCCGCACCAGAATGTCCCGGTCGTAGGGGCGCTGTGCATATTCCTGCAGCGGCAGGATGCCGCCCTTGTACAGTTCCACATCACAATCCATGGCAAGGAACATGGTCAGCACATCCGAAAAGCCGAACCGGCTGTAAATGCTGCCACCCACAGTAGCCAGATTGCGCAGCTGCACGCCCACGATATGGCGCACAGTCTCACGCATGGCACCGTGGGTGTAGGCGGCAAGCCCCGGGTGCTGCTCCAGCTGGCGCAGGGTGACCATAGCGCCAATGGAAAAGCTATCCTCGGTCTCCTCAATGGTATCCAGCCCCAGGCCGGAAAGGTCGATGGCGGTGCCGACATTGATGGTTTCCATCTTCAGCCAGATCATGCCGCCCAAAATGCGGTTTGGTTTTTTCTGGTTCAGCTGCCACGCTTCCTCCAGACTTTCTGCCCGCTTGTATTCTCGGATCGTCATCATGTGCAGTACCTCTCTTTTCTATCGCTGCGATATCTCTGCTTTTATTTTAGCACAGCTTTCGGTATAATACTATTATAAAATGCTGCTGAAGGGGTGTTTTTGTATGAAGAAGTCGCTTACGGTCGGCTGTGTGATCATGGCTTCCGGGCTGAGCCGCCGGTTTGGTGCAAACAAGCTGCTGGCAGATTTTTGCGGGCAGCCCATGCTCTGCCGGACCTTTGCCGCTACCGCTGCACCCGGTATCGCTGCCCGCATCGTGGTGACCCGCTCGGAGGAGGTGCAGGCGTTGTGCAGGGCGCATGGCGTCCCGGTGCTGCTGCACAGCCTGCCCGGCCGCAACGATACCGTTCGGCTGGGGCTTTCAGCGCTGCTGGAGCAGCTGCCGGAGCTTAGCGGCTGTATGTTTCTGCCCGGGGATCAGCCCCTGCTGCGCCGGGAGACGGTAGAAGCTATGACCGCTCTTTTCTGCCGTGAGCAGCCCTCCCCGGCAGAATGGCAAAAAGAAACAGAACGGGAGATCTTCCGTCTGGGTGCCGTGGCCGAAAACGACCCGGCGCCTCTTGTCGGAAGTCCCGTTCTGTTTGGAAGCAGTTTCTTTCCGGAACTGCTCGCCCTACCGGAAAATAAAGGCGGCAACGTGCTGCTTAAAAAGTATCCTGCGCAGGTGCGCACGGTCTGCATTGCGGACAGCGCAGAGCTGCTGGACGCAGACACCCCGGAGGTGTTGCAGCAGCTGGAAGCCCTTGCCCGGCAAAAAAGTTAAAATTTATTCTGCCATATCGTTCTTGGGCAGCAGCACGTTCAGCAGAATTGCCACAAAGGCGGCCGGAACAATGCCGGACTCGCCGCAGATCAGCTGGAAGACCTGCGGAGCCTGTGCCAGAATGCCGCTGTTGGCACCCATGCCATAGCCCACGCCCAGTGCCACAGACACGATGGTCAGGTGGCGCGGAGTCATCTTTTCCTTGGTGATCAGCTGGATGCCGCTGACCACGATGGAAGAGAACATCATAACGGCAGCACCGCCCAGAACGGCCTGCGGCATGATGGAAATCAGCGCGCCCAGCTTGGGGATCAGGCCGCAGAGGATCAGGAACACGGCACCGGAGGCCAGTGCCATACGGTTAACCACCTTGGTCATGGCCACCAGACCCACGTTCTGGCTGAAGGAGGTATTGGGCAGCACGCCGAACAGTGCGGCAAAGGTAGAGCCGAGGCCATCGCAGATGACGCCGCCGGACAGCTCCTTATCAGAGGGCTCACGGTTCATGCCGCCCTCCATCACGCCGGAGATATCGCCCACAGTCTCCACTGCGGTAACGATGAACATGATCAGCACCGGCAGGATCGCACGGGCATCGAATACCACCTTGACCGGCATCAGCTTGGGTACTGCGAACCAGGAGGCCTGTGCCACCTTGTTCCAGTTGAGCACCCATGCCTTGGTGAACTCTACACCATCAGCAGTCACGCCGGTGGTGGGCAGCACCAGACCCATAATGAAAGCAACCACATAACCGGCCAGAATGCCGATGAGGATGGCAGAGGAGCTAAGGAAGCCGGTGGTCCAGTGTTTGAAGAACAGGATGACCACCAGCACGAACAGTGCCAGAAGCAGGTTCTCCACAGAGCCGAAGTCCTTGGCCTTGTTGCCGCCGCCGAAGGAGTTGATGCCCACCGAGATCAGCGAAAGACCGATGGAAAGCACCACCGTGCCGGTGACCACCGGCGGGAAGAACCTGCGCAGCGGCTTCAGGAAGAAGCCCAGCACGCTTTCAAAAATACCGCCGATGATGGATGCGCCCATGATCGCGCCATAGGCCAGCACACCGCCGCCCATCGTGCCCACAACGCTGTTGAACACGCCGATAAAGCCGGAACTGGTACCCATGATGATAGGCACTGCGCCGCCCACGGGTCCGATGGTGAACAACTGCACCAGCGTAACGATGCCTGCCACGAACATGGCGCTCTGCAGCAGGGTGACCTGCAGGTCTGCAAACTCGCCGCCTGCAATGCCGCAGGCGCTGGTAATGATCAGCAGCGGGGTCAGGTTGCCCACGAACATGGCGCAGACATGCTGCAAGCCCAGCGGGATGGCCTGCCGCAGGGACATTTTGGCTTCAAACTGATAAGCCGCTTCTTCAAGCTTGACTTCCTTCAAAAAATCCACTCTCCTCAAGGTTTTAAAGGTTTATGCGGTTCGGATGCTTTGCAAAAAAGCGAAAATATTATAGCAAAATGCAGATAAGATGTAAAATAAGTATGACTTTTTATATGAAAAAATGCTGCATCCTTTAAGCGAACTTTTCTTCGGCAGACAAGCAAAAAAGCAGGGCTTCCGCATGATTTGTCCAGCCTGATTCGCCTGGCATCATACAGAATCCCCTGCTTTTTTCGTGCTTTTCTCTGTTTTTTGTGCGATACGGAAAAATTTTTGTTTCTGCAGTCAGAGCAGTCCATAATCCCGCAAACAGCGCGTCAGCCCTGCCTGTGTAGTGTCAAATACGATGCCCTGCGCCCGCAGCTTGCTGCAATCCATCGCAAGGTTCCTCACCCAGTCAGCTTCCTGAATATCGACCATGATCCCCAGTGTCTCAGCAAACTGCCGGGCGGTCAGTACCATGTTTTCAGCGTTTTCACTGCCAAAGTTGTAGACCCCGCCGGGCAGGGTCAGGGCAGCTTCCAGCAGCGCCACCGCCTGACGGACATAGGTGATGCCCCGGAAGTCCCGGACAGAAAAGCGGACAGATTCTCCCCGCTGCGCCGCACGCAGAAGGTTCAGCGGCAGATTGCCTCGGATGGGCAGCCGGTAGCCCGGCAGGTCGTACATCCATGTGGCGCGCAGCAATACGGCACCCGGGCAGAGCGCCTGCACCCGCTGCTCCATTTCCAGCTTGCCCTGCCCGTACACATTGGCAGGCTTTAACAGAATTGTTTCCGGCAGCGGGCCGGACTGCTCTATACCGGCATAGACCTGATCCGAGCTGAAAGCCACCAGCTTTGCGCCGATCTCAGCTGCCGCCCTGGCAAGCCAGACCGACAGTTCCACATTGGCGCGGTAAGCCTGCTCCGTGTGGTCGGCACAGTAGCCGGTATCCGAAATGGCTGCAGTGTGCAGAATGACATCCGGGCGCTGCTGCAAAACAGCCTGCCGCACGGCGTCCTCCCCTGCTGTTGCCAGAAAGCCTTTGGGAAAGGTGCACAGCTCGTAACGCCCCGCCCATTGCTGCACCACGCGGGAGCCCACAAAGCCGCCTGCACCGGTTACAAGGATCTTCTTCATTTTGTTCTCCCGCAATAAGGCATCAGATAAAAAATTCCAGCACGAACACCACGGCGCAGCAGCCCGCAGCCACCTGAAACAGGCTTGCGCCAAACCATGCGGCGGCAATACCAACTACCAGTGCAACAGCACCTGCTGCCGGGCTTTGCGTTGCCTGAATGATGGCCGGAAAGGTCATCACAGCCAGCGTTACATAGGGCACATAGTACAAAAAAGACTGGATAAAGCGGTTTTTGATCGGCTTGCGGATCAGCGTCAGCGGCAGGATACGGATGGCATAGGACACCAGCGCCATGACCGCAATATAGATATAATTGTTATGCGTCATCTTCGTTTTCCTCCTGCCTGACCGGGAACAGCACCGCTGCTGCGCCGGAGATCGCCACCGTTAAAAGAATGGTGCGGGTACCCTCGGAGAGTGCCGAGATGCCCGGCAGATAGCTGCACAGAAAGCTCAGCGCAAAGCTGATGACGACCAGCACCGCAACGATCCGGTCTTTGCGGGCCGGCGGGACGATGATGGCCAAAAACATTCCGTACAGCGCCACGCTCAAAGCGCTGACCACCCGCAGCGGCAGCAGATTGCCCGCTATAATGCCCAGCGCCGTACCGGAAGCCCAAGCCGGTGCCGCCAGCAGGATAGCGCCATAGGTATAGTACGGATTCAGGTTGCCCGGGCGGGCGATAGTAATGCCGAACAGTTCGTCCGTGACATCATAGCCGATGAGCAGCCGATGCCAGAAGGGCGTTTCCGGCGCAAAGCGCTGTGCCAGTGCACAGCTCATCAGCAGATACCGCGCATTGGCGATCAGCGTAATGACCGCCACCTCAAAATAGGTGGCGTTTGCCATGATCAACGCAAATGCGGCATATTCTCCTGCGGAGGCATTGTTCAGCAGGCTGACAAGAAACCCCTGAAACGGCGTAAAACCCGCCTTGCGCGCCGCGATGCCCAGCGAAAACGATACCGCAAAGTAGCCCAGTGCAATGGGCACGCCGTCCCGCATTCCGTCGCAGAACACCTTGCGGCTGAACTGATCCGCCCTTCCTGTTTGGACGAGCTGCGGCTCCAAAAGCCTCTGCTTCGATTCCATAGTTGATACTTCCCCTTTCCTATTTTGCAAACAACAGAATCTATTATACTCCCCTGCAGGCAGAGAAGAAAGAGGTTTCGGACTTTTTGTGTAAAATACTGCGTTCAAAAGACTTCGGGGGAGCGCTGATATAGGAGACGCTTTGAACGTTATGGCTTGTTTGATCGTGCCGAAAGATAAAAACACCCCGGAGGTTCCGTTTTCACGGACCCCTCCGGGGTGATGGCGCTATTGGGAATTACTCGAGCTCGGTAGGTTTATTTCTTTACTAAGCAAATTTGTTTAGTTTGTCTGTTTTTGGATGTTCACTTTTCCATGAGATTGCCGTGGTAGATGCGGCTTGCTGATTTTTTAGTATCAGGATAGTATCACACAACCAATGAACCCTCTATCAATATTATAATCGATTGCTCACACATTTTCAAGCTTTTAACTTTATTGACAAATCTCTTCCAACTGACTTATCAACGCCTCAAATTCCGAATCAGACATTGAAACATACATTCGTGGTATGCACTGCTTTTGAAACAGCATAATTCTTTTAACAGACAATCCACACACCTTTATCACTTTCAAATGTCTTTTTCTCCGAACCATCTTATCGCTTGGCTCTTTAAAATGCATCTGTATAAATAGCATTTCGTATTTCGAATATAGTTCAAATGCATACTCTAGCGGTGTGACAAGAAGTAAATAGACAATTGGAATAAAGAAACTCACTAATGTATTTATCACATTAAGTTCTCGATATTCCAGAATTCCCACTCTCACTGTTTGAAGTATCACACATAGTCCAGCAAAGGCCATCACATCCTGCAATAGCTTATGTACTGCTATTGCATCACTTTTATGTTCTGCAACTGTATCGAACAACACAATAACTGTTGTTATCGGAATTATTATCAATTCAACCCAAAAACTAAATGTAAAAGTGCTCAATAGAAATTCCGTGACTACAGTAAATCTGATATTGTCTTTAAGGACTTTAGATATATACTTTTCGTCAGTTTCGCTAGCGACTGCATTCATACAAATAGTCAATCCAGAAAAAAGCGTCCAAAGAATAATATCTTTTAAATATATATTTTTCCATATTGGAAACCTTGAAAACATCAGCGTGATTATTCCGATGTACAAGAAATATATTTCCCATAATTTCCTTAGCTTCCTGTTGAAGAAGCATTTCAGAACTCCTATAAACCCCTGCCTTATCTTTTTATTGGTAACTATAGCCATTCCTACAGCTATCAAAATCGCACCGACCCAAAAAGCCGTTGCCAATTCTCTGGTTGAAAAAATATCCATTTTTCTCTACTCACCATTATCGATGTTACCGTTATAGTACTATCCTCTATACCATTTAGTCATGTTTTCCCTCCTCAAATGAACTTCCACCAATCCCAAAGAACTTATCAAAGAAGTTCTTCAACTTATCGATTACACCCTGCTTCTTTTGCGCACGGCCACCGCCGCCAAAGCGGGAAACAGGCGGCATCAGTTTGTCAATATCAGTGCCCACGGTCTTGATCTCACCGTCACGGAACGCATTGGCCAGATATTTGCGCGTTTCCGGCTCCTTCAGCTTTTCCTCTTGGATAATCTTTGCAAGCTCTTTCTCCCGCTGTTCGGACACATAGGTGTTCCACTCTGCCATCACGTCATCCACATCGTTGACCCCTGCAATAAAGGTTTCAATCAGTTGCTTTTTGCTGCGCAGTTCCGGGCTGGCATCAATCGCCTTGCGAATCGTGATGAGCACTTCTTTATCATCGCAATGGGTGTCATGGTACTTTTTGACCAGCATCAGAATGTAGTCAATGTTAATTTCGACCTGCCGAATCAGCTCCACCTCGAACACCACATCATCCGTGATATCCTCTTTGGTTTCATCGTGCTTCTTGTTACGCCATTCATCCCGCAAATCCTGATAGCGGCCCAAATAGTCCTGTAAATCCCGTTCAGAAATCAGTTCGTTGCCCTTGAAATCATCAAAGGAGGACAGCAAGTTCCGCATCCGCAGCAGCGCACCAAACAGCACGATAAAGTCCTTCTGGTTCTGCTCTCCGACGATCTGCGGCTCTGTCAGCGGGAACTTCTGCGTCAGGTCATCGATCATGTCTGTATAACCCTGATGGTATTTTCCCTGCTCATCCATATAACCGTGGTAGTAGTCCGCATATTTGCGCAGCAGAACGATGCCGCCCGCATTTTTATCTCCAAACAGCGAAATTGCCGCATCCACCCGCTTTTGCAGGTTGCGGAAGCAGACGATATTGCCAAAGGTCTTGATGCTGTTCAAGATACGGTTCGTCCGGCTGAACGCCTGAATCAGACCGTGCATCTTCAGGTTCTTGTCCACCCAAAGGGTATTCAGGGTTGTGGCATCGAAGCCCGTCAGGAACATATTGACCACGATCAGCAGGTCAAGCTCTTTATTCTTCATGCGGAGCGATACATCTTTGTAGTAATTCTGGAACCGTTCACCATCCGTCGAGTAGTTCGTGTGGAACATCTCGTTGTAATCCTGAATGGCTGCGTCCAGAAAATCCCGGCTGCTCTGGTCAAGGTTGGAGGTATCTTCCGGGTTTTCCTCGTCCAGAATGCCATCCGTTTCCGCTTCATTGGCTCCATAGCTGTAAATGGTAGCAATGCGCAGCCGCTTGGTTGGGTCTGCCGCCATCTGTTTTTTGAACTCCTGATAATACAGCTTTGCCATCGGCACAGAAGCCACGCAGAAAATCGAATTAAAACCGCTGACGCGCTGTTTTTGCTTGATTTCATCCACCGCACCACGCTGGGCAGAGGCCACCTCTGCCACATTCGTCAGCAGATTAAACTCATACGATTTGTCTCCCCGATAGGTTTTCTGGTCAAAGTGGTCAAGGATGTACTTAGTCACCAGAGAAATACGCTTGGGTGCCATGAACGCCTTTTCCCGGTCGATATCCCAAACCTGTTTATCATCCATGTCTGGCTCTGCATCCATCGTCTTGATGTAGTCCACCCGGAACGGCAGCACATTCTTGTCGTTGATGGCATCAACGATGGTATAGGTGTGCAGTTGGTCGCCGAACGTCTGCGCCGTGGTGAAATAGCGTGGATCAGTGGAACTTCCTGCGTTGACTGCAAAAATCGGCGTTCCTGTAAAGCCGAACAGGTGGTACTTTTTGAAATTGTGAACAATGGCCTTGTGCATATCACCGAACTGGCTGCGGTGGCACTCGTCAAAGATGATCACAACGTGCTTCTGGTAGACCTCATGCCCCGGATTCTTCTTGATGAAGGTCGCCAACTTCTGGATGGTGGTAATGATGATATGCGCTTCCGGGTTTTCCAACTGGCGTTTCAGAATCGTGGTGCTGGTGTTGGAGTTTGCCGCTCCTTTCTCGAAGCGGTCATACTCCTTCATAGTCTGATAGTCCAAGTCCTTGCGGTCTACCACAAACAGCACCTTGTCGATGTAGGGCAACTGCGATGCCAGCCGTGCCGTTTTGAAGGAGGTCAGCGTCTTGCCGGAGCCAGTGGTGTGCCAGATGTAGCCGCCGCCCTCGATGCTGCCATACTTTTTGTAGTTGTTGGCGATCTCAATGCGGTTCAATATCCTCTCGGTTGCCGTGATCTGGTATGGGCGCATCACCATCAGCATCTTTTCTGAGGTAAAGATGCAATACCGGGTCAGCACGCTCAGGATCGTGTGCTTTGCAAAGAATGTCCGGGTAAAGTCGATCAGATCCGTCAGCACGCGGTTGTTCGCATCAGCCCAGTAGGAGGTAAATTCAAAGCTATTGCTGGTCTTTTCCTTTTTCGTCTTGCCGTGTTTGGCGTCCTTGATGGCATTGTAGCGGGTGCTGTTGGAGTAGTACTTGGTATTTGTGCCGTTGGAGATCACAAAAATCTGTACATACTCATATAAGCCGCAGCCCGCCCAGAACGAATCCCGCTGATAGCGGTTGATCTGGTTGAACGCCTCCCGGATGGCCACCCCGCGCCGCTTCAGTTCCACATGAACCAGCGGAAAGCCGTTGACCAGAATCGTCACATCGTAGCGATTATCATGCCGCGCGCCGTCTGCTTGTTTTACCTCATACTGGTTGATGACCTGCAGGCGGTTGTTGTGGATGTTCTTCTTGTCGATCAGCGTGATATTTTTGGAGCTGCCATCATCCCGGTGCAATACCTGCACATTGTCTTCCTGAATCTTTCGGGTCTTTTCGGGAATATGCTCGTTGGGGTTGGCAATTACATCACTGAAAAACTGCCGCCACTCCGTATCGGAAAATTGGTAGTGGTTCAGCTCTTCCAGTTGGCTGCGGAGGTTAGCAATCAGTTCATCCTCGGTATGCAGCGGCAGATAGGTGTAGCCCTGCTCGCACAACAGCCGGATAAACTCTTTTTCCAGTTCTGCCTCGCTCTGGTAGTTGTCAGAGCGCACCTTGGAGGGTTCATAGGTGGCAACAACGGTATCTTCATTGGTAGCCGCAACGATATTGAAAAAGGACATTTTCACACCCGCCTTTTACTCATACAAACCTGCTTCTTCTCGTTCCACTCGAATATCTCGCAGTTTTCTTCCCTGATAAAGCCAATGCACCGGCCCTTGTAGCGGATAGGTCGTCTGCATGATTTTTTGAGCCAACGCAGAAAGCGAATAGGCTTTACCCTGATACTCAATTTGCCTATCATCTTTTACAACGGCTACAACCTCAGGATGATTTTGCAGCACGATCTCTGCCCCCATCGGAATACCACATTTAATAAATGAGAACGGGGCTTTGCGTTCTTTTGCTTCTTCCTGAATTTCAGCCGCAACTTCTTCGTCTGCAATCTCATGGCCTTCCGGGGTAAGGCGCTGCAGTTTGTCCATTGTGCCGCTTAATTTTGCAATGCTCTCCAAAAGCGCATAAGCATCCTCTTTTGTCATTGCATAAAACTCTTTTGTTCTTGTCTTGCCATCGAACGTATCAATAGCGCGCAAATCAGGATTCAAACGGTCGATCAGGCTATGCAGTTCTTTATCTTGTAGCGGAGTTGAAACATCGTAAGTAGCATATACCCGAAACGCAAATGGGATGCACTCGCTTCGATTTAACTGTTTCAGTCGATTCTCGATATTGGTCGCATAACCAATTTTTACATAATCCGGGAAAGAGGGATTTGTCAGGATATAAATTACACCAGCCTTTTTTGCTGCACTCACGTTGCAGCCACCTCCTTAAACGTCAACAATTTATCTCGATAATATTCATACTGCTTTTGTCTTGCTTCCATCTCTGCGGGCAGGCCGCTAGTCAAATCATTGCAGATGGCATCAAAACGGTCAAGGATAGAAACAATCCGTTTTTGTTCCTCAATGGGCGGTACTGCAATTACAGCCTTTGCTATATTGTCGTTATACAATCTCGGAATCGTTCCGCCCTCAGATGCTTTCCACGGTTTCAATTCATAGCAATAACGAAGATAGCTATTCAGAACAATACTTTCATCGTTATCGATCCAAACAATGTTGGAATCTTGAAAATATGCTGGTTTGCCGTCATAAACGACCGTTCTGCCAATCGTTCCTGCCGCAGAAATCAGCACATCGCCTTTTTTCGGGAAGTTATATCTCGACCGATATTCGTCAAATGTTTCCTGCGAAATATAGGCATCAGCTTCTTTTCCAAAGGTTCCAATTTTATAGAACGGAACACCGCTCGCTGTGTTTGTCTGGCTCTTCAAAATACGCTTGCACATACAGATAGAACCCACATCACCCAAAGGAATCCTTACATAGCCAAATACATACCGCAAGAGCTTAATCAGCGTTCCGTTCCGTTCCGTTCCGTTCCGTTCCGTTCCGTTCCGTTCCGTTCCGTTCAAAATTGTGTTGCCGGTTTCTGCAAATGTCAAGAGCTTATCTCGGTAATACTCGTACTGCTTCTGCCGGGCTTCGATTTCAGCGGGCAAACCAATGTTGAGATCGGAGCAGATTTTTTCAAAGTTGTCCAGTACATTCACAATGCGGTTTTGGACATCAAGGGGAGGAACAGGAATCTTTATGGCTTTAATCTCGTTTGCATTCATATTGGGAACGCTGCTGCTTTTACTTTTTATAGCAGTTGCAGACAGCACATGGAAAAGAAATCTTGAACTGAGCTGATTATCTTTCGGCATAACAACCTTGAGCCTAATTATCGGGGTAAAAAATGCCTTTCTATAGTATACAGCACCCGTATTGGCTCCAATAGATGAAATCACGACAGCATCCCTATCAATCTTATACGTTCCAGAATATCCATACGCTTCTTTACCATTTCCCCAAACTGGAAACATATGTGATGAATCTTTACTTTCTCCTTTAATGCAATCCGCAGGCGGTTCGCCGCCAACCACAACATTACAAATATCACCTATGGATTTTAACGAAGCACTAGATTCATCAAAGTAAAGGAATTTATTGCGGTAATAGGCATACTGCACCTTTCTATCTGTGAGTTCCTTTGTAAGCTCCGCTGTAAGATTTGTGAAATTGTCCAAAATGCGAACAATTTCACGCTGAATTTCTAGCGGTGGAATTGGTATCATTAGCCTTGAAAAAAGTGTTTGTGTTAGGTGACTAATTGTCGAACCTGTTTTCTGTTGCTCAACAACACTTTGAAAATGATTAGACAACAGATAGTGCAGAATGAACCGATTCTCTAACGAACTATCTTTACAGCGAACAACAAAGACTCCACCATTTAATGTTGCTGGCATTTCAAGCCCCTTTACTTGCGCTACTTTACCAAGAGTTCCATCTTTGGTTATTAGGATGTCTCCATTTTTCAATTGAATTTTTGGGTCTTGCTTGTATCGCTCTTCCGTCACATATACACAGGTACTATAATCAATTTCATGTGTTTCAGTAAAGTCAGTTCCTGTTATAAGCAAGTAGTCTCCTTTGCTCATATACTCTGCTTTCGTTAGCCGTTGCCAGCCAATTCGAGCATTTAATGTGCAAACTTCATCGAATCTTTTATACTCAACGCCATCCGGGCAAAGTTCCCGAAGCAGTTTATCCAGTTTACTCATCTTTTTTCACCAGCCTCAACTATCTTCCTTGCTTTTTCTCCCAATCCATCAAGTTTTCTTCCGCCAGCTATATCAATTCCTGCGCATTCGTCATGTTCTGTATCAAACACTAGTATTTCACATAGCGTAACGAAATAGATATATCTATATTTCTTTACTCCTACATTGATAGAGTTTACTGCCTGTATGAGCTTTGGAATCATCCAACTATCAATAACTTCTTCTGAGTAAACATACAAATCATATCCTTCTAATTCCGCATAATTGCCACTATTTAGTTTTCTTATTTTTTCTTCATATGCTTCAAGAAATCTTTTACAAGGAGTGTCTTTTATATTTACATCATTGAAATCGCCATCATACATATAGGATTCAGGTGGATGTGCCATCCCATACTTCGTGTAGCGATATCCCATTTTTTTCAATCTCTTGCGTCTACGCTCTTGGGATTGTTCGTTCACATACGGCATCATAGCCGCTAAGTTTAATGCTTCTCGCTCTTCTTTTGGAATTACAGAGGTCACTTCTATACCAATATTATGTTTCAAATCTCTCAAATCTGGCTTATCGCTTAATTGTAGATTTTCATATCTGTTCGGAAAGATTTTTTCCAAAATCAGTTTAGCGTAACATTCATCATACGACAATCTCGTATGCGGGGGGAGCGGCTCGTTTTCTCTGATTTTTCCCACAGCTTTTCGCCTCCACCTAGGTCACTCTGTACCAATAGTTTCCTCCAAGTACCTGTCAAAATCGCTCTGGTACAGCCGATCCTGCACCACACGGTACTTTTCAAACTCCGTTTCTGCGTGCATCTTTGCAAGCTGCGCCGAGATTTTGCCTGCGTCCTTCAGCACTTCCAGATCGTCTGCAAATAGATGTCCAGCCGCTTGGCCCAGTCCTCCATGGTCATGGGGATATGACGGCGGGCGCGGTTTTCCGCCAAATCGAGGTAAGACGACACGATCAGCTCCATGGATTTCATTTCATCTTCGGTCAGGTAGTTTTTCGCCACCGAAACATCGCTCTTTTTAATTTTGCCGTTGGGAGCATCCTTCCATGTGTGAAGCCCCATGTGCGGTTTTTCGGCATCGGCACGCTCATAGATCAGCTCTGCCGCCGTATGGCGATGCACGGCATAGTGCATCTTGTTCTGTACCTTCGCAAAGAACTCTTTTGTGGTCAGCGCATTGCGGTCATAATCCAGCGAAGTAGCGTAAATGTCGGTAAGTTTCTGGTAGAAGTTGCGCTCCGAAATGCGAATCTCCCGGATACGCTCCAACTGCTCTTCAAAGTATTTCTTGGTCAGGACTGTGCCGCCGTTTTTCAGGCGTTCCTCGTCCATTGCCCAGCCCTTGATAGTATACTGCTCCACGATCTGATTTGCCCAGACACGGAACCGCACCGCCCGCTGGTTGTTCACCTTGAAGCCGACCGCAATAATCATTTGCAGATTATAGTGGTTCACGCTGCGAGTAACCTGTCGGCCACCCTCATTTTGAACTATTCGGAATTTCCGAATCGTTGCCGCCTCGTCCTGCTCATGGTCAGCATAAATCTTTTTGATATGCTCATTGATGGTCGGAAGCCCCACATCGTAAAGGGTCGCCATCATCTTTTGCGTCAGCCAGATGTTTTCATCCTCGTAGCGCATCTCAATGCTGTCCTTGTCCTCGCCCGTAGAGGCAACAAAGGTCAGGTATTCCGCCGCAGAAGAACGTACCAATGCAGAATCTTTCTTTTTGCTTTCCATCTCAGCCCTCGATTTCTGCCACGATCTGGTCAATAGCAGCCCGCAGTTCGTTTTCTCGTGCTACGATTTGCGCAATTTCAGCGTTCAGCTTCACAATGTCGATCTTCTCGCGGGTGTCCTTGGCTTCCACATAAGTGGAAACGGACAGATTGTAGTCATTTTCCTGCACCTCGGAATACTCCGCCAGATGGGAGAAGTGTGCTTCTTCTGCCCGCTGTGCAAAAATGTCCACGATCTTATTGATGTTTTCCGGCGTGAGTTTGTTGTTATTGGTCACCTTGACGCACTCGGAAGAAGCATCAATGAACAGCACTTTATTGTCCGTTTTGCCCTTTTTCAGCACCATGATGCAGGTGGCAATACTGGTACCAAAGAACAGGTTGCTCGGCAACTGGATGATGCAGTCAATGAAGTTGTTGTCCACCAGATACTTGCGGATTTTCTGTTCTGCACCGCCACGGTACATAATGCCGGGGAAACAGACGATTGCCGCCGTACCGTTGGAAGCCAGCCACGCCAGCGAGTGCATGATAAACGCCAAATCCGCTTTGCTCTTCGGAGCCAGCACACCAGCCGGGGCAAAACGCGGGTCATTGATGAGCAGCGGATTCTCGTCACCGGCCCACTTGATGGAATACGGCGGATTCGATACGATTAGCTCGAAAGGTTCATCATCCCAGTGCTGCGGATTGGTCAGCGTGTCCTCACAGGCAATGTCGAATTTATCAAATTCGATGTCATGCAGGAACATATTGATACGGCACAGGTTATACGTTGTGATGTTGATTTCCTGTCCAAAGAAGCCGTTGCGGACAGCGTCCCGTCCCAGCACCTTTTCTGCCTTCAGTAGCAGCGAACCGGAACCGCAGGCCGGGTCATATACCTTGTTGATTTCCTTCTTGCCTACCGTACCCAGCCGGGTCAGCAGCTCCGAAACATCAGCAGGCGTAAAGAACTCGCCGCCGGACTTGCCTGCATTGCTGGCGTACATGGTCATCAGGTATTCGTAGGCATCGCCAAAAGCATCAATGTCATGCTCTTTCACATCGCCAAGGTTCATATCTGCCACGCCGTTCAGCAGTTTCACGAGCTTCTCATTGCGCTTGGCAACAGTCGCACCCAGCTTATTGCTGTTGACATCGTAATCATCGAACAACCCTGCAAACTGCCCCTCGGAGGAGCTGCCCTTTGCGGATTCCTCAATGTGCCGGAAGACTGTTTCCAGCGTTTCGTTGAGGTTTTCATCGCTGGCCGCTTTTGCCCGCACATTGCAGAACAGCTCACTGGGTAGGATGAAGAAGCCTTTTTCTTGTACCAGTCCTTCCCGTGCCTGCTCTGCCTCTGCATCAGGCATATCTTCATAGCGAAAATCCGGGTTGCCTGCATCAATTTCGCCCTGATTGATATAGCTGGCAATGTTCTCCGAAATATAACGGTAGAACATCGTACCGAGAACGTAGCTCTTGAAATCCCATCCGTCCACTGCGCCGCGCAGATCATCCGCAATCGCCCAGATTGCACGGTGCAGCTCTTCGCGTTCCTGCTCTTTTTTGGTGTCTACCATTTTTATTTCCTCCATCAAATGCGGATTTCCGCATTGTTTTCTTCCATTTTAACATAGTAAATGTACCACTATTGGTACACCATGGTGTTTTTCCCAAAAAGGATATACTTTCCCTTTATACTATCCTAGTAAAGCGTACCACAGCTTTTCCGTGATTGCAAGCCGATAAAAATTTCTATTGCATTTTTCAGCGAGATAGTGTACACTTTTTTCAATCTTGTCCACTGTCTGTATCTCGGACGGAGTTTCGTATCGTCAAACACCTGTGAACTGAGAGGAAAGCCAATGAAAGCGAAAAAGACCAAACTGCCCGAAAATCTGTATCATTACACCAGCCTCATCAAGTATCGGATGATTCTTGCAACTGGGAAACTGCTTCTGACACCTTCCAATCTGAAATATGACAACGCCACACTCCATGACGAACCACTCTTTTTTAATGGGCAGAAAATTGGTTATAAATCCGTTGACAAATATGAAAACTATCACCCTGTCGTCTGGCTGACTGCCAATGACCATGCTGGTGCCAAAAATACCGGCCTGTCCAACGACAAAATCATGTGCCGCATTACCATCAGGACCAATGGTAAAATCTGGCGGTATCTGCCTTGGCGCACTTTCTGCGACAAGTACAACGCTGACCGCAGCGTTGCCTCAACCCTCAAACAAACCGCTAATGACTACCTGAACTGGTATGTCTGTGAATCTGAGATTCCAGTTGCGGACTTTGCAAAGGTCGAGTTTCTGGCTGAAGATGGCACCTACAAAGACGAGAAAGACATTCCCGGATTTGCTCTGACGGATATTGCCCCGGAACTTTTTGAGTAAAATATCACTTATATGTACAGACCCCCGCCAACATCCGCTGGCGGGGGTCTGCTATGCTTACAGCTCTATGCTGTTCTGCCTGTTCTTCTTCTGGCTCCTATCTGTGGTCTGCTCCTGCTCCCTCATAAGCCCAATGACCTGCTGCATCTTTTCGGCACCGAAATAGTTCCATACTCGCCTGAAATCACGTTTCATCGCATAGAACTGAGAGTTTTCAGCCTCCACCTCTTTCAGCCGCTGGCTTAGATGATGGGTAGCTTTCTTCTCGTCCTGATAGAAGTGCAGATACTTATCCCGCTCATCCTTGACCTCCCAGTACTTCCGATGGAGGGCAAAAAGTACCTTCACCAGCTTCTGGATCAGCGGTATGGCCTTTTTCTCCCGGTAACTCTTGGTGGTCTCAAACGTGGCTGCTTCCGGCACCCATTCCTCCGGCCGCTGGGAGTACTGCGCTGACAGGTTTTCCAGCCCCTCCATGATGGGAGCCAGCTTGTTCAGCTTCTGGCTCTGCTTCTGGTAGGTCAGCTCTGCTTTCTGTACCCGCTGTTCAGCGGCTTCTACGGCTGTCTGCGCTGTTTCCAGCTGTTCCTGCATCTCGGTCAGGTCGGTCTGGCACTCCTGCTTGGCAGCTTCCAGAGCCGCTACCTCTTTACTACGCTCCTGCTTTTTGAAGTCCAGCACAGACAGGTGCTCTTCGTGGGTGCCTTTCTGTTCCCACTCGATGCCGTGCCGCTCCATCACGGCAGCAAGCTGCTCTTTTTCGGCGTTGATCCACTGGTTCAGCTCGGATTCTCGCTTGGAGCCGCCTGCAAAGCCCAAGGCCTTCAGAGCCTGCTTCAGGGAGACCTTGGTGTCCAGTCCTTTGCCTTTCCAGCCGGACACATACGGCACGAAGTCGATGTGCAGATGGGGCGTAGCTTCGTCCATGTGGAGGAAAGCCCCGAACACCCGCAGTGTCGGGTTCCGCTCTTGGAAGCCCTGCATATACTCGTCCAGCAGTTCCTTCGCCAGTGCGCCATTCTCGGTCAGGACACCCATATCATCTTTGTTGCCGATCTGGACGATCAGCTCATGGAAAAGCTTTTCCTGCTTGCCTGTCCGCAGGTGCTCATAGTAGTCGGTGATACAGCGGTCCTTGCGCTTCTGCTTGGCATTGTAACGCTTCACTGCCTCGTCAAACAGTTCGTGGTACACCTTCTGAATCGACTCATCACGGTACACGACATTCAGACTGCTGCGCTTCGGGTCTACGTTTTCAGCGGTGAAACTTCTCCGGTTATGGTTGAGGGAGCCGGGACCCCGCATTGCGGAAATGGTTCTTTTCAATCGCACGTCCTTTCTCTGTGGAAGTAACTGGTGCCGGACACGGCAAAGGCTTTGTTACTTTCGTCGAAAGTAACGCAAAAGCACTTTTGACAGACGTTCCGTCCATCAAAAGATGCCTTTGCGCCCTGCCGGGGGCTTCCGTCTGCGGACGAGGTTTCGCTGCACCTCACCGCTACCCGGTCCAACACCACCTTCCTGCATGATTGCATTCACAGGAGCGTGACACGCTCCTGTACTTTGCCAATAGAGGGGCTCACCAGCGGAAGCTTTCTGGCACGCCTCGTCTGTCCAGATACTCCTGCCGAGCCTGCTCCCGCTGTTCCTCGGTGGGTGCTGTCTTGTACTGGGCATACAGCTCATGCCGCAACATCGCATCCAATTTTTGCTCCAGACCCTGCTCAATGACCTCTTCGTACTCATTTTCGCCGCTCAAATGATAATGCAGCAAGGCGACGAAAAGTTCCTGCGAAATCTGCACATTTTTCATCATTATCACCATCCCGTGTCGGTTGTGTCGATTGTGACGGTATTTTACATAGTAGCAAAAATACCGTCACAACCGTCACGAATCGTCACGCCTCAGAATTTTCCAGCGTTAATTTGACCACTCTGCCCTCATGGGTGCGCTTGCTTTCGTACCGAATTCCATAATCGTTGTAGAGCCTGTCGGCACTCACGTTCAGCTTCCGGGTCAAGATGTTTGCCTGTATGCTCACACCAGACAGACGTTCCAGCAGCTCCGTGGGCGTACCGCTCCACTCTGGCTGTTCCGGGCTGAGCATCTTTGCCACCGCTTCCAGAAGCGGGTCGGGCGGCAGCTTCCAAAGTTCCGTTTCGGCTCCTTGGAACTCCCACACGCAGCGTTCCCGGTCAAACTCCAATGTCAGCTCCTGATCCGGCTGGTCACGCCCCACGATGTCCAGTAGTGCGGTGTTGTCCGTGCGCCGCTTCTTCTGCATGATGAACGCGCCATCCGCTGCACCCAACAGACCGTTGGTGCCGGAGATCATATCAAAGCTGTCCTCGGCTTCCATCTTCCGGGTGTGATGAACCACCAGCAGGCAGATGCCGTACCTGTCGCTGAAAGTTTTCAGTTTGGTCACGATCTCGTAGTCGCTGGCGTAGCTATATCGTTCACCGCCGATCTCCCGCACCTTCTGCAGGGTGTCGATAATGATGAGCCGCACATCCGGGTGCTCCCGGATGAAGCCTTCCAGCTGCTGGTCAAGTCCTTCGCTCACGGACTTGGCCTGTGTTGCGAAGTAGAGATTGCTGGTCTCCTCCACCCCGAACATCCGGGAGAGCCGCCGCTGCAACCGGGCGTAATCGTCTTCCAAGGCCAGATAGAGGACTGTTCCCTGATGCACCTCGTACTCCCACAGCGGAAGCCCCATCGCCACATGGTAGGCAAGCTGCCCCATGAAGAAGGACTTGCCCACCTTGGGCGCTCCTACAAAGAGGTAGGTGCCGCTGTACAGCAGGTCGTTCACGATGGGCTTTCGGGGTGGATATACTGTGTCGTACAGTTCAGTCATTGATACCGTGTTCAGCCCGAAATTGTTTGACTTTTTCGCGGCTTGCAGATTGATTTGCTTGTCTGAATTTGTTATAATATTAGTGCTAGTTTTGTGAGACGACTGTACCGCATCTGCGCCAACAGATGCACCCGGTACGGTCGTTTTTCTATTGTCCGTCATTCGCATTCCTCCTTAAGTCCATTTAACGTCAGAGCCACCATTTGCAGGGTCTCCAGCAAGTCCGGCGGTACCTCTTCATCCACGGCCAGCCGCTGCAATTCCTGATAGATCAGCTTCATCTGGTCTCGCAGGGCTTTGTAGACCCTTGGGTTGCCTACCACGGTGATTTCCCGGTCGGTCAAGCGGCGGATGATATACTCCTGTTTGGTCAGCCCGGAGAGCTTTACTTTGGTTTCCAGAACCTCGTCCTCTTCCGGGGACATTCGGAAGGCTACCACCTTGTTCCGCCAGCGGCCTTGCTGGTCGAGCACTCGTTCCATCTTCATCCTTCCTTTCGTTCCATGTCCAGCTTCTGCGCCATCTCCTGCTGCTTTGAGGGGAAGAGGTGGGCGTACTTATAGGTGATGTCCACACTCTCATGCCCTACCCGGTCAGCGATTGCCAAAGCCGAGAAGCCCATTTCAATCAGCAGCGACACATGGGAGTGCCGTAGGTCGTGGATTCGTATCCGCTTCACCCCGGCCTCCTTGGCTCCCCTGTCCATCTCGTGGTGCAGGTAGCTCTTGGTCACCTCAAAGATCCGCTGATCCGGCTGGACTTTGTAGAAGGATTTCAGATAGTCCCTGATCTCGTCCGTCAGAAACTGCGGCATCTGGATGACCCGGACGCTCTTGGGTGTTTTCGGGTCGGTGATCACATCCCGGCCTTTCAGCCTTTGATAGGATTTGGTGATGGAGAGCAGCCCCTTGTCCAAGTCGAAGTCTGCCGGAGTCAGAGCCAGCAGCTCGCCCTCCCGGATGCCACACCAGTAGAGGACCTCAAAAGCGTAATAGGACTGCGGCTTGTCCATCATCGCTTCCGCGAACTTGAGGTACTCCTCCTTTGTCCAGAAGAGCATCTCCTTGTGCTTTTCCGACCCCATGCACCCGGCTGTGGCCGCTGCGTTTGATTTCAGCCCGTAGAACCGGACGGCGTGGTTCAGAATGGCACTGAGCTGTCCATGGAGCGTCTTGAGGTAGGTCGGCGAGTAGGCCTTGCCGTTTTTGTCCCGGTAGTTCAGCATCTCGTTCTGCCATGCGATCACATCCCGCGGCTTGATCTCGCTGAGCCGCTTTTCTTTGAAGTACGGTAAGATTTTCGTTCGGATGATATGCTCCTTGACAGACCAGGTGTTTTCCCGGAGTCGCTTTTTCTTGTCCGTGATATAAATTTCCACGAAGGCTTCAAAGGTCATGGTCAGGTCTGCCGCCTGCTGAAGAAGGAACTCCCGCTCCCACGCCAGAGCGTCCTTCTTGGTGGCAAACCCCCGTTTCAGCTTCTTCTGCTTCACACCTTGCCAGTTCTCGAAGTAGAAGGAAGCGTACCATGTGCCTTGCCTGCTGTCTTTGTAGGCTGGCATCTTATCACTCCTCTCCTGCCCCGTAGATCTTCTCCTGATAGTACCTCCTGCTTACACGGCCTCCCACGGTCGTGTAGCCCTTGGCCCTCAGTTCCTCGTTCCACTGGGCAATCATCTTGTACGCCAGACCCTGCGAGATGTCCAGCTCCTTTGCCAGCTCGTCTGCCTTGATAAAAATGCTATTTGCCATTTTTTGTCCTTTCCTTGTCGGTTTCGTTTCGGTGCCGCTTCATCCTCGCTGACTTCCGGCAGGCATATCCCCTTTGCGGTGCTGTGCCGTCCCCTTGTGGAGCGCTCGCTTCCTTTCGGAAGGTCTTGGCGGTTTGGATCAGTTTGGCGGTCATTCAATTTTACTAAGCATTTTTGCTTATCTTTTTGCGTTCTCATTATACTAAACATATTTCGTTAAGTCGAGAGGCTTTTGGGTAAAATCTTAAACTTTTTTGTTTATTTTCTATTGCACCTCCTGTTTTTCTGTGCTATACTGGGTTCAACAAATATGTTTAAGTCAGGAGGCAATCGCATGGCAGTCGGTGACCGCATCAAACGTGCCCGTAACCTCCGAGGTATGACCCAGAAAGAACTGGGCATTGCCATCGGGTTTGAGGAGAAGAGCGCAGACATCCGTATCGCACAATACGAAAGCAACACCCGCACACCCAAGGAAGAGTTGCTCCGCAAGATTGCGGAGGTGCTGGACGTGAACTATCGGTCTCTCTATGAGCCGACCCTGTACGCCGCAGAGGATGTGATGTACACTCTGTTCGAGCTGGACGAGCACTACCCCGGCACCCGGCTCTACGAGGTCACAGACACCACCGACCCGGATTTCCCTGAAAAGCACATGGCAGTCAGTTTCCGGTATCGCCTGCTGGATGAGTTCTTAAAGGAGTGGCAGCTCCGTAAGAAGCAGCTCCGGGAGGGCGAGATCACCAAGGAAGAGTATCTGGAATGGAAGCTCAACTGGCCTCAGACCGCCGACGGCTGCGGCCGGTACGAGCCGAAGAAAAAGTGGCGTAAAGAATAAAAGACACAAGAATGCCCTCTGAAAAACTTACCGTTTCTCAGAGGGCATTCTCATGTCTCTCTTTATGAATAATCGCCTGATAGTATCAAAGCAGTATCACAGATCCTTTTGACTCTCAAAATATTGCATTGCATCAATACTTTTCAGGTTTTGAAGATTACTCGAGCTCCACAAAGCCTAAACAATTCCGTATAGGCCATATCGCTTGTCATATTCATGGCACTTTTGATTATTTGAATTATCCATATTATCCTGCCTATACGGGCTAATGTTATCATTTTGTTATCGGAGTTGATAACATTGAGCCAGATACTGGGGATAATTGCGGCTCTCTGTCAGAAATATTATAAACAATTGTGCTTGGGATTGCAAGCTTTTGGAGTAAGACCCCCTAAAGTCACTTTCCATCCTCAATAAATATGAGATTCACTGCCAAGAAGTATAGATAAGTTGTCGCTTATCAAACGCCTCTTTACCTCCCTCCATAATATCAACAATTTGTTTATGTGTAGACCCCAGATCGATGTTACCTTGGGCAACATCAATTTTGGTTTCGTGGAACTCGACAATTAACACCCTCTCGGAATCACCAAGCACAGGGATATTTGCATTGTGCGTGGCAAATATAAATTGCATATAGGGCTTTTTCTGCCCAATAGCAGTAATAACTTCGTCATAGATCACCTTATTATCAAGATCATCTTCCGGCTGATCAATAATGATAATATCATTATCGTCCTGTGTCAATATGAACAGTATAAGTGCCGATGCCCGTTGTCCAATCGAGTGTTGACGCAACAGTTTTTCGTGATAATAAATATCCACTTTGTTTTCAACTTGTCTGCTCAGTAATTCTTCATACTGATCACGAAGTTTATCTTCTAATTTTACATATTCACCGGGTGTGACAATGCTTTTCAGTTTGTTACCTTCGTAAACGATCCAATCTTCTATGATTTCCATATAATCAGTAAAAGCATTGCAAATGGCTTGATATTTAATATCCGAGATCCCTGTTCCCTTGAAATCGTTTTTCAGTTGAGATTTGAAGCCTTCTCGATCACCTTTGAACGTGATTTCGATTCGTAGTTCTGTTTGACTTTGATTAATGCGTTCAGTTTCAGCCTTATAAGCATTATAGGTCATCAACAGAGCATCATTGCGTTCTCTTGCTGCCTTAGTAAAAGATGCTTCTATTTTTGATTTAGAGGAAGCTTCTTCACTTAATTGCTTTAATTTTTCTTTGGTTTTTTGTAGCTCAGACGTCATCTTAACAAAACTATCAACATCCAAAGTCTCGTCCTTGATTTCCCTTTTAATTTCAGCAAATTCATCTGCCAAATTATCAGTTCGCTCTTTTAGACGGGATATGATGTCTTCCATGCCACTGCGCTGCTTTTCAATTTCCGCAATACAAGCACTGATTTGTATGAGCTGAACATCTATTAGCGACAATACTGCGGAAACATCTTCAAATATGTCCTTGTTGAAGTCACTGCTATATCCGTCCAAGACGTTTGATACAACAGAGTTCTTTGAAAATGCATTGCGAATATCACGCAAAATAACGTCCATTCTATTTTTAACTGCATCAAGCTTTGTGATGTCGGTAGCGTATCCACTTTGCTTTTTTAATTTGTCTGACACACCTTTTTCCTTGAAAATCGAGAGTTTATGTTCAAGTTCGGTTTGTAGTGTCGTAACTTCGGCCATTTGCTGTGGAATTTTGCTCACATCCAGTAAACGTTCTACTGTTCTGATTAATTCATTTACACAGCTATCCAAATTAGAGGGTTGACCAATTCTGCCACTAATCAATTTTTCCAACAGACCGTTTTCGTGATCTGCACTGCTGGATAGATCTTTTTGACCAAAATATTGAACCCCATCGAACAAACTGATCGGATTTATATTTAAGTCATTGCCATTCTCATCAAGAACATTTATCCGCTCTCCAAATATTCGGCTGACAGCATATCGTTTGCCATGTTTATCTATTACATTTAACGTTGCTTTGCCGCCGGAACCAAAGACATTTTTAACGAGAGAATCTTTGTATTCTTTGTCCATTTGCGCTGTAAGACCCAAAACATATCGAACAACTTCTAAAACAGATGATTTTCCGCTACCTCTTATGCCAATAAGTGTATTCAGTTCACGGGAAAACATTATTGTTTGCCCGTCAAATTTTCCACCTTGGAATGATATTAACTCTATAAATCCGTGTTTGCTATCAGGGATATTTTCGCTGACTCTATCTCTGTAATCTTGTAAAGCAAATTTAATTGCAGCATACGAATATTCACCAATTTTCAAATATGTGCATTTATCGCCCTTACCTATATCTGTGATAGACTTGGGATCAGAACCTTCAACAAGAGCAGGCAAATAACCGCAGCATCGTTCAAATTGGGTGAGATTATCACGTGTTCTGGATTTTTGCAGGCCAAGAACACGATTTCTAAAAGGCGCAAATCCTGCCAAAGATTCAAGCAATCCGCCTTTACATTCACTAAACAGACCGCTATTCTGATCTACGTGAGCGAATAGTATAAAATAATCTCGTCCATAAGCGTCTAACTGCTCAAATACATTTTTAAGGTCATATATGCTCTTGGTATTACGGTTTTCAGGATTAGGGATTGTGGCGAATGCTGCTGTTAAAAAAGTTTGAATATGATTATTACCATTTTCAAACCATTCATCCGGATCAAACACAATTAGCGTGTGAATTCCGTTTGCCCCTTCTTTGACAGTTAATTCCACTCCCGGAAGAATAAATATATCTTGCTTTTTTGCAGCCTTACGAATAGCCTTATATTCTTCTCTGTCAAACTTGTTATGGTTTGTAATTACTCCAATATTTATATTAGCTTCTTTTAGTGCAGAAACATAATCGTTTATAAAAGAGTTTTGTTCGCCAGAATAAATAAATTCTTTGTCTTTACACGTATGCAAATGAAAATCAGCACGAACATATTGCAATCCTGTCTCGAACATACCATCACCCCTCTTCCAATACCTCTTTTTATTTTGAATATTACTTTCTAAACACAAACAAATACTCGTGAGCAATCAGTAAAAAATTATACTTCACGCTGTTTGTTTTCCAATATCCCGTAGCTTTGCAGTTATGCTGCTCTTTGATTATAAGCTCTTTCAACTTGAAACCTGCTTCTTCAAAAACACGCATAACCTCAAAAGACATAGGAATCATATGACCTTTTTGGCGAGTATCGCCCATGAGGACAGCGCAGAACTTGTCCTTTTTAAGTACACGGTAGCTTTCCGATGCAACTAATTTCATTTCTTCAAGGAAATCTTTTACTTTCAAAAGAGACAAATCTTCGGGAATATCCTCGCTGTACTGAATAATATCGGCATACGGCGGATGAGTACAGATAAGGTCAATGCTGTTGTCGGGAATAAAATCCAAATGACGTGCATCACCTTTGTGTATGTAAACCTTTCCGTCTGCACCTTCATGTTCAAAAGCGGTCTTTTCGCGGCATCTGTCCAGTGCTACGTCATTCACATCTACGCCAATAATGTTTCTATTCAAGAGCTTTGCTTCCACAAGTGTCGTTCCCCCACCTGCAAACTGGTCAAGTACAAGATCGCCCTCTTGCGAATAGCGAAGTAGAATATTGCGAGGAATATACGGTGACCAGTTTCCACGCCATTTTGCATCATGGGTTGCCCAATCACCACGTTGTGGGAATGACCAGTGCGTAGTCATTTCAAGTTCAAAGTTATCCGGTTCCCATTTTGTGATTTTCTTCGCCATTAGATGAAGACCTCGTTAATAATGCCGTTTTCCATATCGTTAATGCTGTATATATGTTGCATCACATCAAAAGTTTCTTCAAGGTTATGACGGGCACTCGTCCAACCTTTTCCGTCAGTAAACCACACAAAAGTTAACCCCTCAATAGTGTCAGTCTCTAAGGCAAGCGTCTTATAGCTTCTGGCGGTTTCGTTTAGCTTACTCCCGCCGCTGCCATAGAAGTTGGTCTCAACGCCATATATCATACCAGGAGTTTTCACAACAAAGTCAAAACGCTTTTCCATTTTGCCTTGATTGGAAATCGCTGATAGATCTATCCCCCACTTTTCTGTAATTTGATGGATGTACATTTCCTTAAAATAAGTTTCGTTTCTGATAAAGCCAGCTTTTTTGATGAAACCCTCCACCAGATTCTCCATTAGATGTCCGCCGCGATTTTTTCGCCCGTTGGAATCAAGGCCGGTTTCTACGCCAGTAACATAGTCCACAAGATTGTTAACAAGGTGATTTCCCATCAGGTCAAACAATCCAGTCTTTCGCATAAAGTAAACGCATTGACTATAATCGGTTACTGGATATTTATTACAATCAAAATGATAAAGCATCCCGCCATTTTCATCTTGGCAATATATTTCGTTTGCACGAACAGCCAAAAGTGTTGGGATACACTTCAACACCTCAGGGTATCTTTTAACAATGGCTTCAAATTCCGCTTCAATGTTTTTAGAGCCAATCAACGAGTTCAAAATATTCAGTTCGATTTTGATTCCATCGACGTTTCTGTAAACTTTATCAAAATCTATATAGTATCCGTAATCTGCGATACTATCGCGGAAATTGGACATCCATATATCGAAATCTCTTGACATGAAATTACACTTCCTCATCATTTGGCGGTACGGGCAGCCCCAATTTTGCTAAAGGAATATATTCAAAATAATAATGACAATTTACGCTTATAATATAATCCAAAACATCCTTGTACTTGTCATTTCTAAACCATTCAGCAAGAAGATAGATATACTCGACTTCAATGTTTAATGGTGCCATTAGTTTTTGATATTCTTTCCGCTTAAAATCACACGTTTGTAGTTTTTCATCCACAGAGCCGTTGACCTGCTGATACTTGCATTCAATTATAAAAAGCGTGTTGTTTATGATAACATAAATACTGTCGTCTGGGAGCAGTCGCTTGGAAATTATTTTCTTCCAATCAACGCCTTTTTCTGCAAGAAATTTATAAAATCCATATTTCTTGAATATCCTTGCGACTTTTTTGCCCTCGTAATATACAACCCCATCATCAACAGAATAGCTCGGCTGTTTCGATAAAAAGGTCGCCAAATCCGTTTCGCCCTCAAATATCAGTCCTGTTTTGGTGTTTCCTCCACCTTTGCCATTCTTTATCATAGTGTTCGCTCCTCAAAATATTTTGACTTTGCAAGGCTTCCCTGCCTCACAGTGAGCAGAGCGACATTCCCGACAATATGATTGCGGAATATAGCGACCATCGCCCATATTTCTGTAACCAAATTCTTGTTCTATCTCATCCTCGCCGTAAGCTGTTTTGCCACAACAAGGGCATTGTGCGTATTCTCCGTATGGCATAATTTACTCCTCCTTAAAAATTGCTAATAAGCAACTCTTTTATTTTTCCACGAGCATCACTGTTGCTATTAATCATTCGAGTAGCTTCAACTCGCCGAATACGTTGTTCCGAATAAATCTCATCAAAGAAATCATCATCGGGGTTTGTGTTCTTGGGGTCTGAGTTGCTGACAACAATCTTTGCTCCTGCACTATTCATACTTCCAACAAATCGTGCCAGTTCCCGTTGCTTCTCATCATTGAAGCAATCTTCCGTATACGCAGTAAAACTGGATGTTTCGGTCAACGGACGATACGGGGGATCGAAGTAAACAAAAGTATGATTGTCTACAAATTCAGCAGATTTTTTATAGTCTCCACAGACAATTCTAACACCTTGTAATTTATGCGATACGGCACGAAGATTTTCCTCATCGCATATCATGGGATTTTTGTATGCCCCCATCGGAACATTATAAAATCCCTTGCGATTGACACGATAAAGGCCGTTGAAACACGTTTTATTGAGAAAGATCAGCAATGCCGCTCGATCGATGGCGTTTTCAACTGTCGGGATTGTTTTTGTTTCATTAAATTGCTTTCGATTTGCCATATAATACACTTTACGATTGTCTGTATCCATAGGCAAATATTCATCTTGCATTGCCGATAAACGCTCAATAAGTCTATCAATGTTGTCACGAACGACAGTATAGGCATTTATTAAATCAGCGTTTATGTCACTAATATAGACAGCTTCCAGATCGTATCGTCCAAGAACATCAAATAAAACAGCTCCACCACCAACAAATGGCTCGGCATATTTAGTAATGTGACTGTCAGAAAAAGGATAATACTTTTCGATTTCCGAAAGAAGCTGTCCTTTTCCACCCGCCCACTTTAAAAAAGGCTTTACCTTAATTCCGTCGTTCATTGTATATCTAAGGCTTCTGCCGTCAGTCGGTTTTGCTGCGGTTTTGGGGATGGCCCAAGAATTGCCAACCATTTGTGCTTGGGCAATTCGTCCCTCAGAACATAGCAATGCTACTCTCCGTTGTGAAATGCCCCACTTGTTTGCGGCTTCTCTTGCAGACATAATCTCCATAATGCGACCTCCATGATTGATATGTCTATTATATTCTAAAACTCGAACGATTGCAACACCACTTTTGAAATTGTATAAGACCGCCACACCCAAAGGCATGGTGGCCTATCGTTTTATCTCTTAAATCACGTTTTCATGTTCTCTCTTTTGTCGCTGCACATTCTGCGCAGCCCGTTCTCTCCCAGCCATAAGTTCCACGACCCGTTTCACCTGTTCCGCACCGTAGTAACTCCACACACGCCCAAAGTTGTGTTCCACGGCCTTTAGGCGTGTGTTTTCTTCTTGCAGCATTTCAATCCGCTGTCGTAGATTTTGATTGGCTTCGCGTTCATCGGCGTATCGCTCCATAAACTTCGCACACTCGTTCTTTACTTTCCAATACTTGTGGTGCAGCGAGTAGAGAATTTTTACGAGCTTGTTAATAAGCGGTATCGCCTTTTTGTCGCGGTAGCTTTTTGCTGTTTCAAATGTGCCCGCTTCCGGCACCCATTCTTCTGGCCGCTGGGAATACTGCGCCGACAGGCTTTCCAGCCCTTGCAGGATAGGCGCGATCTCGTTCAACTCCTTAGTCTGCTTTTGACATTCTCGTTTGGCTTCTTGCGTCTGCTGCTGGATTTGCGCAAGTTCTGTTTGCTTTTCCTGCTTAACAGCGTCAAGCTCTGCAACTTCTTTGGCGCGCTCTTTCTTCTTGAAGTCAAGCACAGACAAATGCTCCTCGTGGGTGTCCTTTTTCTCCCACTCGATGCCGTGCCGCTCCATCACGGCGGCAAGCTGCTCTTTCTCGGCATTGATCCATTGGTTCAGCTCAGATTCCTTTTTGGTGCCGCCTGCAAAGCCAAGTGCTTTTAACGCTTGCTTCAAAGACACCTTGGTGTCCATGCCCTTGCCCTTCCAGCCCGACACATACGGGATAAAGTCAATGTGCAGGTGTGGCGTGGCTTCGTCCATGTGGAGAAACGCGCCAAATACTCGCAGCGTGGGGTTGCGCTTTTCAAAATCCTGCATATACTCATCCAGAATCGTGGCTGCCCACTGCCCATCTTCGGTTGTCACACCTGTGTTATCCTTGTCGCCGATTTGCACAATTAACTCATGGAAAACTTTCTCTTGCTTACCGGTTCGCAGGTGTTCGTAGTAATCGGAGATGCAGCGGTCTTTGCGTTTCTGCTTTGAGTTATAACGCTCCAAAGCATCGTCAAACAGCTCATGGTATACTTGCTTGATTGGCTCATCCTTGTAGACAACATTATACCGGGTACGTTCAGCGTCTACATTTTCAGCGGTAAAAGCTCGGCGGTTGTGCTTTAACGAGCCGGGGCCGCGCATTGCGGAAATCGTTCTTTTCAAATACGCTCCTTTCTATTGATAGCAGAGGTCGGGGTACACACAGCTTGGGCTTTGTTACTTTCGCCGAAAGTAACGCAAAAGCACTTTCGACAGCCGTTCCGTCCATCAAAAGTGCCTTTGCGCCCTGCCGGGGGCTATCCGTCTGCGGACGGGGAATCGCCGCTCCGTTTTGACCCTGCGTTTAATACAGCCCCATTCTGCTTATTTGCCACTTACAGGAGCGCGACGCGCTCCTGTCTCTTGCCAATAGAGGAAATCACCAGCGGAAGCTCTCCGATACTCCGCGCCAATCCAAATACTCCCGTCTGGCTATTTCCCGTTCTTCCCCGGTTAGGGCTGTCTTGTACTTTGCGTACAGGTCGCGGCGCAGCATGGCTTCCAGCTTTTGCTCCAAGCCCTGCACGATCTCGTCCGCATACTCGTCCTCGCCGTCCAGATGGTAGTGGAGCAGCGCGAGAAACAGCTCCTTTGAAATCTGTACATTTTTCACGGTTTTACCTCCTCCGTGACGGTCGTGTCGATTGTGACGGTATTTTCTATATCAGGCCCGCACTCAAAAATACCGTCACGACCGTCACATATCGTCACGCCCTGCGTTTCCAGCTTCAAACTGACGCTTCTGCCCTCGTGGGTACGCTTGCTTTCGTAGCGAATACCGTAGTCATTATAAAGCCGGTCTGCGCTCACATTGAGCTTGCGTGTCAGCACATTGGCCTGTACTCCAACGTCGGGCAGCTTTGCAAGTAACTCGGTGGGGCTGCCGTTCCATTCGGGGGCATCCTGCGACAGCAGCCTTGATACTGCTTCGAGCAACGGGTCTGGCGGCTGTTTCCAAAGCTCTGTTTCGGCTTTTTGAAACATCCACAGGCACCGTTCTCGATTGAACTCCAGCGTCAGCTCTTGGTCTGGCTGGTCGCGGCCTACTACATCTAATATAGCGGTGTTGTCCGTGCGCTTCTTCTTTTGCAGGATAAATGCGCCGTCTGCCGCGCCGAGCAAACCGTTCGTGCCGGAAATCATATCGAAGCTGTCCTCGGCTTCCATTTTGCGGGTATGATGAACGACCAGCAGACAGATGCCATACTTGTCGCTAAACGCTTTCAGCTTCGTTACAATTTCATAGTCGCTGGCATAGCTGTATCGGTCACCGCCCACTTCGCGCACCTTTTGCAGCGTGTCTATGATAATAAGCCGCACATCAGGGTGCTCTCGAATGAAGTGTTCCAGTTGCTGATCCAAGCCCTCGCTCAAAGTTTTGGCCTGTGTTGCGAAGTACAAGCTGGCCGCTTCTTCCACGCCGAACATCCGAGAAAGGCGGTGCTGAAGCCGGGCATAATCGTCCTCTAACGCGAGATACAGCACAGTGCCCTGATGCACCTTGTACTCCCACAGCGGCAGCCCCATTGCTACATGATAGGCAAGCTGCCCCATGAAAAACGATTTGCCCACCTTGGGCGCACCCACGAAAAGGTAGGTGCCGCCGTACAGCAGCCCGTCTACGATAGGCTTCCGCGGCGGGTAAACCGTGTCATACAGCTCGCTCATGGACACAGTGTTGAGGGCAAATTTCTTTTCATTTTCCGTGGTTTGCAGATTGATTTGTGCGGGCTCATTTGCTATAATATTGGTGTTGAATTTTTGAGACGGCTGCACCACATCTGCGCCAACAGATGCTTCTGGTGCGGTCGTTTTCTTTGTTTCAATCATTCGCATTCCTCCTTCATACCGTCCATAATCGCAGCAATTAACTCAATGGTGTCGAGCAGTTCATCATCCACACCCGCACCAGCTTCAATGCGCCGCAGCTCACCCAAAACGGCGGCAAATCGGTCGCGGAGTGCCTTGTACACTCTCGGATTGCCCTGCACAACAACATCCCTGCAAAGCAGCCGCCGTGTGATATAATCCTGTTTTGTCAGGCCAGAGAGCCGCACGGCGGTTTCAATTTGCGCATCTTCTTCCGGTGATACGCGAAAACCTACCGTCTTGCTGCGCCAGCGATTTTTGTTGTCCATGTTCTTTAACGACATATTAGATACTCCTTTCCATGTTCAGCTTGCTTGCCATTTCCGCCTGCTTGGAGGGGAAAAGGTGTGCGTAATTATAGGTGATGTCGATGCTTTCATGCCCGACGCGGTCAGCGATTGCCACTGCAGAGAAACCCATATCAATGAGCAGCGAGATGTGGCTGTGTCGGAGGTCGTGTATCCTGATACGCTTCACGCCTGCCGCTTTTGCGCCCCTGTCCATTTCATGGTGAAGATAATGCTTCGTCACCGTGAAAATGCGGTCTTTCTTTTTCAGTCCATAAAGCATTTTGAGATATTCCTGCATTTCCTCGACCAAAAATGTCGGCATCTTTATCGTGCGAATGCTCTTTTTCGTTTTCAAAATCAAAATCGGCAGGTGTCAGTGCAAGCAATTCCCCCTCGCGGATGCCGCACCAATAAAGCATTTCAAAGGCATAAAAGGAGACGGGCTTGTCCATCATTTCATCGGCAAATCTCTTGTATTCCTCGGTTGTCCAGAACAGCATTTCCTTGTGTTCCTCGCTGCCCATGTTTCCCACCTTTGCAGCCGGATTGGAGCGAAGCCCGTAGTAGCGAACGGCATGATTAAAAATGGCCGAAAGCTGATTGTGCAGCGTCTTGAGATAAGTCTGCGAATACGGCTTTTTGCGCTCGTCACGGTAGGCAAGCATTTCATTTTGCCATGCTACGACTTCCTTTGTTGTGATTTCACTGATTTTCAACTTGGCGAAATACGGCAGGATTTTCGTGCGGATGATGTGTTCCTTGGTCAGCCATGTGTTTTCTTTCAAGCGGTTCTTCATATCCCTTGTATACAGCTCCATGAATGCTTCAAAGCTCATATCAAGGTCGGCAGCGGTCTGCAACTGAAACATCCGCTCCCACTCCTGCGCTTCTCGCTTGGTGGTAAAGCCGCGCTTGCACTTCTGCTTGCGCTCGCCTTTCCAGTTCACATACCGCGCCATCACATACCAAGTGTTGTTGCTCTCGTTTTTGAATACAGGCATTTATTCAATCTCCTTTCCTTCGCCATAAAGTCGCTTGTGAAAATACTGGCGGTTGACCCGTCCAGCAATCGTAATAAATCCCTGTGCTTCCAGCTCATCGTTCAGCCGACGAATGAGTTTGTAAGCGTAGGGTTTTGATACGCTCAGTTCCCGCGCAACATCGTCTGCACGGATGAGTTTATTTTCCATTTATTCGTCCTTTCTTTGATTCTTGTTCGTTTTGACGTCCGCCGCTCTCTCCAAATGTCGTTTTTCTTTGCCTGCCCCTTTTTCAGCGGCGTTGCCCCGCTCTTTCCCTTTCGGGAAGTCCTCGCAAGGTCATATCTCATTTGGACGGTCATTCAGTTGTGTTATATAAACGTATTTGCTTAGTGTGCTTCCTATTATACTAAGCATGTATGCTTATGTCAAGCGGCTTTCAGAAAAATCTTAAACTTTTTTGCTTTGATTTCTCTTGACATTCCCTAAGCATATCTGCTATACTGGTTGCAGTTACATGAGCAAGGAGTGAAAACCTCTATGGCAATCGGTGAACGAATCCACTTTTTCCGCACCATGCGCGGTATGACACAGAAATATCTCGGTTTGGCCGTCGGCTTCCCCGAACGGAGCGCCGATGTACGTCTGGCACAATACGAAACAGGAACCAGAACACCCAAGGCTGACCTTACAAGTGCGCTGGCGCAGGTGTTGGATGTATCCCCACAAGCCCTTGATGTACCCGACATCGACAGCTACACAGGTTTGATGCACACACTGTTCACCCTGGAAGACCTCTATGGCCTGACTGTCAGTGATGCAGACGGTGAGCTTTGCCTGCGCGTTGATAAGGATAAGGGCAAATCCGCTTATGAACTGCTGCAAATGCTCTCTGCGTGGCAAGAACAGGCTGCCAAACTCGCCGCAGGGGAAATAACCAAAGAAGATTACGACAGATGGCGTTATCACTACCCGAAGTACGACACCACACAGATACGAACGAGAGTGCCGTCTAAGGGGTTCAGTGATGCATTCCTCAAAGCCCTCAGCGAAGAACCAGACGAATAAACGAAAAAACGCCCTTAGCCGTGTTACCCACAGCTAAGGGCGTTATAATATGGATTTTTCCAGCCGCAAACCTTAAGTTCTTTATTCTGCTACCCGCAAACCACCGGATTGCAAGAATAATGGCACAAATGCGGCTGTTATCAAATTGTTATCAAAAGGCCATTTGAAAGCCAAGAATCGACGTAGATACTCAACTTTTGCACTTTTCCGAATTATTCGAGCTCAATGGTTGCAGGCGGCTTACCGGTGCAATCGTAGAACACGCGATTGACGTGCTTGACTTCGTTGACGATGCGGCTGGTAACAGTGCCCAGAACATCCCACGGCATGTCATAGCTTTCTGCGGTCATGAAGTCGGTGGTGGTCACGGCGCGCAGCGCAACGGCGTAGTCGTAGGTGCGCTCGTCGCCCATAACGCCAACGCTGTGCATATTGGTCAGTGCAGCGTAATACTGACTAATTTCCTTATCAAGACCGGCCTTGGCAATTTCTTCACGCCAGATGGCGTCAGCGTCCTGCACGATAGTAACCTTCTCGGGGGTCACTTCGCCGATGATGCGAATGCCCAGACCGGGGCCGGGGAACGGCTGACGGCTGACCAGATACTCGGGCAGACCCAGCTCACGGCCGGCCTGACGGACTTCGTCTTTGAACAGGTTGCGCAGAGGCTCCACCAGCTCCTTGAAGTCCACAGTATCGGGCAGGCCGCCCACGTTGTGGTGGCTCTTGATGACGGTGGACTCGCCGCCCAGACCGCTCTCCACCACGTCGGGGTAGATGGTGCCCTGTGCAAGGAAGTCTACCTTGCCGATTTTTTTGGCCTCTTCCTCAAACACGCGGATGAACTCTTCGCCGATGATCTTGCGCTTGCGCTCCGGCTCGGTGACGCCCTTCAGCTTGCTGAAGTAGCGGTCGCGGGCATCCACACAGATGAAGTTGATGTCGAAACCGTTGGCATTGCCCGGGCCAAAGACAGCGCAGACCTCTTCCTTTTCGTTCTTGCGCAGCAGGCCGTGATCCACGAACACGCAGGTCAGCTGCTTACCGATGGCTTTGGCCAGCATAGCGGCCAGCACGGAGGAATCCACGCCGCCGGACAGGGCGCACAGCACTTTGCCCTCGCCGATGCGCTCACGCAGAGCCTTGACGTTGTTCTCCACAAAGGAATCCATCTTCCAGTCGCCGGAGCAGCCGCAGACATTGTACACAAAGTTGCGCAGCATCTTCTTGCCCTCGGCGGTGTGCAGCACCTCCGGGTGGAACTGTACGGCGTACAGACCCTTTTCGGCATTTTCAACGGCTGCCACAGGGCAGTTTGCGGTGTGGGCAGTGATTTGGAAGCCGGGAGCAGCCTGCTCGATGTAGTCGTTGTGGCTCATCCAGCAGATGGTAGAGGGCTGCACATCGGTGAACAGCTTGCTCTCGGTGTTCACGAACACCTCGGTCTTACCGTACTCACGCTCGGGAGCGCGGCAGACATGACCGCCCAGCAGATGCATCATCAGCTGGCTGCCGTAGCAGATGCCCAGCACGGGCACGCCCCAACTGAAGATCTCGGGGTCGATGGTGGGAGAGTCCTCCAGATAAACGCTGTTGGGGCCGCCGGTGAAGATGATGCCCTTGGGATTCTTGGCCTTGATGACCGAAAGATCGGTTTTATAGGAATAGATCTCGCAGTAGACATTATTTTCTCGGACGCGGCGGGCAATCAGCTGATTGTACTGTCCGCCAAAGTCCAGCACGATGACAGTTTCATGCTGCATGATGTTTTCCTCCATTTTTAAGTGTGTTTCTACAGATAATTTTAGTATAGCACATCTCACAACAAAAAGCGACAGTTTTTGTGAAGTTTTCTGTCATTTCATTCTGCGGATCGGATGTCGCAGCACGGTTTTCAGCTTCTCCGGTGCGGTGCGGCGTGGATCTCCCAGATAGATCTCGTGATGGAAGCGTGTGTCTGAAAAATCCGGGCAATATCCCTGTTCCGCTGCAAACGCATCCAGCTGCCGCAGGGTCCCCGGCTCGGTGTCATAGGAGCCGATGTGCATACACTGCACGCACAGACCTTCATCGTAGGTGAAAAATTCCACCTTAGAAAAGTTCTTTTTCTTTTTGGCCGTAGCTTCCTGCACCGCCCAGTCAAATTCGGCACGGGTGACAAATTCCGGCAGACGGATCATAGAGGTCCAGATAAAGGTCTCCTTGTTGGAAAAATCCACGTCCTCTGCACCGGGCTGATGCCACAGTCCCTCCAGCGGCGGAACGACATATTCAAAATAGCCGTCTATCTTATGACTGCCCTTATAGCTCATTTTGATAGTAAATGCAATGCCGTACAGCAACTCCAGCGCTGCCTTGTATTCCCCTGCCGGGTCGTTGGGGTCGCCCTTGCCATGTACCGCCACAAAATTCATCGCAGGGACGGTGATGATTTGCGGTTTCTTCGGCGGGAGGTAAAATTCTTTATATTCCTTCTTATAGTCAAATGGCATCCTTCTTTTCCCCTTCCAGCAGCGCGCGCTGTTTCTTTTTACTAAAGCTGCCCAGCACCAGACGATAAGATTTTTCCAGCATCTCCCGCAGCAATGCGTCCGGCACATTTCCCTCTGCTTTTACGGAGTTCCAATGCACCTTATTCATATAGTAGCCCGGAATGATATCTTCATACTGTCGGCGCAGAAAATCGCCCTCGGCGGGGTCCAGCTTGCAGGTGATATACACCGGCTTTCCCGTAGCATCATCCAGACAGACGGCTGCAAACATTTTGCCGCCGATGTGATACCTTATCCAGTTCCA